>Ga0209395_1000342_pt1 | contig 69533 bp, 64 predicted proteins | sample GOMGulsemesocosm_3_FD_184635 | JGI IMG/M metagenome (GOLD analysis project Ga0209395, IMG submission 184635) | Methane-oxidizing microbial communities from mesocosms in the Gulf of Mexico - GOM9D Gulf of Mexico (SPAdes) (version 2) | ecosystem: Environmental > Aquatic > Marine > Cold seeps...
ATGTTCCTCTATATGGTTCATCATTATAAGAACCTTCTACAGCAGCTTTTGAAGTAGATGGACTAAATGAAATATTTTTTACACCAAACATTTTTGTTGCTACTGTATCATCATGACATTGGTCTCCACCTACACCTAAATCTCCAGCATATGTACCTGGAACAAATGCTGGTCCAGTTGTTTGCTCGAAAGTAATTCCATTTGCTGTTCTAGTAAAGACAAATTCATTATCATACATACATCCTTTTTCTGTATCCCATGCTTTAATACCATTCCACCATGCTTCATATGCAAATTCTCCATTTCCATAATCGTCTGTAACTGGTCCTAAACCAACATGTAGATCTTTATCAGCTTGCCAATACCATTTTTTACTATCTCCAACATTAGTTCCACTTAAAAAATTCTCTGCTTCAACATCCGAAAACGAACTATATACTTCAACATCTATTGTTTTTGTTGATGCATTTCCGCCTTTACCATTAGCTTTTACAACAACAGTGTAGGTGTTAACACCAACTTTAGAGAATCTTTTTGAAAGATATCCAGATGGTGATTTTTCTGCAATACCATCAAAGTAATACACATAAGAAATAGCGTTATCAGCATGTACTGAAAAGTTAACAGTCCCTGTACCATCTCCAAATGGATTGGTAGCATCTTTTCCAACAACCTCTGCTGTAATTGTAATATTTGAAGGAGAAGTAATTTCTCCAAATTCGTAATCTTCTTTTTGACAACTATCAAACAATAGCCCAATGAATAATGCGAATACTATATATAAATATTTATTTTTTTTCATGATTCTTTTTTAAAATTGAGTAATATCATCTAAATAAATGGTGTAGTTTGTAGAACCATCACCTTGTGTTCCATTATCCATAATTAATACTAGATTGTAAAAATCTATGGTAGTACTAATCCCAGTAAAATCAAATGTTAATTCTTCCCATCCATTTGCCACATTAGTTGTTGCTGTTACCTCTGCTGATGCAGCTGTATTTGGCCAAGGTGTAGTGTCTTCAAATTTTAATAGTAAATTCAAACCTGCTCTTGGTGACCAAACTTTTACTTTTACTTTATTTTGACCAACAAATGAAAATTTCTGTGAGACAGTTATCTTAGACCCTGCCCAAGGTTGACCTGCATTTTTAACAAGTTGTGCAACCATAGCTGATGTGTTACCAGTTGTTTGAGGGTTTGCAATTACAGATATATCTCCACCGTCAAAACTACTTAATGTGAATTTTGGTTCAAAATCTAAGTATGATGCTACTGAAATATCATCAACAAAGATTGTGTAATTATCAGTACCATCACCTTGAGTACCATTGTCCATAATCAACACAATATTGCTGTAATCAATAGCTGAATCAACACCTGTTAGTGTAAAACTCAAGTTCTCCCAACCTCCAACAACAGTTGTAGTTGCTGTTATTTCTGCAGTTGCTTTAGTATTTGGCCAAAGAGTAGCGTCCTCAAATTTCATTAATAAATTTAAACCAGCTCTTGGAGACCAAACTTTAGCAGTTACGGTTACACCTTCTGCAATAGAAAAAGGTCCATTTACAGCTGTTACTTTAGATCCTGCCCAAGGCTGACCAGCATCTTTTATCAACTGCAATACCGTAGAAGATGCATTACCATTTGTGTCTGGATTTGCCACAACAGAAGTATTACCTCCATCAAAAGCATCTAAAGAATATGAGGTTTCGAAGTCTATAGGAGCAACATTATTTGGAGTTGAAGATGATTTATAGAAGTAAAAATTATCTATATAAACAAGTCCTGAAACTCCATCAGAGTCAATTATTATTTGTGTAATTTTATTTTTGTTTGATAGATCACCTCCATCGAACCCTGTCATATCAATATCAATACTTTGCCATGATCCAGATACTGTAGTCCCTAATGATTCAATATCTTCTCCTCCATCAACTGTATTTACAATTTTCACAAGTAATTCGTTTGTCGATCCAGATGGAACCCAATAATCTATATGCATTTTCTCCATTGAAGAAAGATCAATACCATTAGTGTAATTCGTAACAATCCCTAAAAAATCTAATGTTGTTAATTTCCATACATCATCATTATTTACTGTTTCTGCATTAAAACTACCTGAAGACCAATCTGTTGGTAATTCATCCAAATTAACATTTGCATAGGCTTTACTAAAAATAGACACAACGTCTGATGCACTTCTAACTGGTGGTGTTGGAGCAGCAGAAGTTGGTTGTAATATTTCTGTAACAGTAAAAGTTTCTGTGTGTTCAACAGTAACAATTGCAGCTCCTTTTACTACAACTTTAGTATCATAATCTCCTACAGTTGTGTATTGATAATTAATTGTTTCTCCAATATTAGCTATTGCTACTGGCTGATTAACACCTGTTTCTCCAGAATAAAATTCAAACATGGTTGCGAAATCTGCGGTAACAGTAATATTAACTTGCTTAGAAATCGCAGCATCATTCTCTATAGTCGTAACTAAATTTTCAGGTGATTTAAAAGAAACTACTAATTCTTGAGTTGATTCAGCTTTATCTCCATTAATATTTAATGCTTCTATTCTTACATTATAAGTTCCTTCTGTATATGTGTGTTTAACACTTCCTCCAACCTTTACTTCAGCTGGATTAGCAGTATCGTCTCCAAAGTAAACGTTGTAGCTATTTGCTCCTTCTGCAGTTGGTGTAATTGTAACTTCACCAGTATTGTCTTGTGTAACATTGTATGATGCAGACACATTAGTAGGCATAGGGAATGAAGCAACAAAATCTAAATCATTTAAATCTGTACAAGCACTAATTGTTAGTAGTACTATAAGGATTTTATATATTGTTTTTCTATTTTTCATCTTGTCTTATTTTAATATCCAGTATTTTGATTCCAATTACCTTGAGAAAATTGTATCTCTTGTAGAGGAATTGGAAACACTTCATTTTTACCCGTATTAAACCCTGAAATACTTGTTCCTCTTCCTGTTCTTACTAAATCGAAAAAATGATGTCCTTCTCCAATTAATTCTACTCTTCTTTCGTGATAAATAGCATCAGTCAAGGCTTGACCACTCACAGAAATATTATTACTTGTATTTCCAAAAGCTCTTGCTCTAACCATATTTAAATATGTTTTTGCTTTATCATCCTTAGGGCTCGCTTGTCTATTAAACGCTTCTGCAGCCATTAATAGAACATCAGCAAATCTAATTGCTCTGTAATTATTTGGATTCGTTAAGTTTAAATCACCAGCTGCATTTGCGGTTCTTTTTCTAGGTATATATTTTCTATTAAAAAAACCTGTATGCTCATACCCTGTAGTAAAAACAGCACCTGTAGTAGTTGACCAGGCATCAATATCTAAAATTGCAACATCTTTTCTATTATCTCCTATTTCAAATTGATTTACCATTTCAAGTGTTGGAACATTAAAGCTAAATCCAGATGTAAATAAATCTCCTTGATAACCTCTAACTCCTTGAAATCCTACAGCAACATTTCCTTCACTACATTGTAAACATCCAAATCCGGCTCCTTCTACATCTGTATATTGAACTTCAAATACTGACCCTGTTCCATTTTCTCCAGTAAATTCAAATATTTTATTATAGTCCGTTTCTAAAACATATGGGCCATTTTGAATTACATCTTCTAAAACAACAGATGCTTCAATAAATTTATTTTGAAATAAATAAACTTTCCCTAATAAAGCTTGTGCTGCTCCTTTTGTAGCTCTACCTATTTGTGGAGCCATATAAGATAAATTAGCTATTGCATATTTTAAATCTTCTTCTATTAATTGATACACTTCTGCCTTTGGTGATCTTGGCACTGTTTTTTCATCTCCCAAAGTGAATCGTCCTTCTGGTTTAATTGGGATATCACCAAACCATTTTACCAATTCGAAATTATAATATGCTCTTAAAAAACGTGCTTCTCCTATATAAACTTCTTTACCAATAAAATCTGTTTTATCTTGAAATTCTATAATGTAAGCAGCTCTATTTACACCTCCATACATCCAACTCCAAAGGCTCTGTAATTGCTCGTTTACAGGAGTATGGGTCATATCATCTATTTGTTGATATCCTGGTACATCTGTAGCACTTTCTCCTCCACATAAAGTATTATTAGAAGCAATTTCTCCCATTAACACATTAATAAAAGTTGATTGTAACGGGTCATATGCTCCAACTAAAGCATTGTAATAATCTGCTTCAGAATTGAAATATGACTCTGAATCTTCTGCATAGATTTTTGATTCATCTAAATAATCATCTGAACAAGAACTTAGCACAAATAAACTTGCAATAAAGATGACTCCTAATTTTATTTTTTGATTGTATACTTTCATCTTTTTATTTTTTAAAATGTAACATTTAAACCTAAAAGAAACTGTTTTGCAGAAGGATAGGTACCGTAATCTATACCTGCTCCAATCGCTCCTCCATTAACTGTTGGATCAAATCCAGTATATTTTGTTAATGTAAATAAGTTATTAATAGAAGTGTAAACTCTTAACTTAGACAGTCCTACTTTACTTAATAAATCTTCGGATAAATTATATCCTATTTGGATATTCTGCATTCTTAAGAATGATGCATCTTCTACAAAAAAGTCAGAGAACAATTTATTATTTGTTGCGTCATTTGTTAATCTTGGAATTGAATTACTAGTTCCTTGACCTATCCATCTACCTAAGTAATAATTTGGTTTATTAACATTTGGTAAAAAACGCTCAAAATTTCTAACCATATCTTTTCCTATTTCTGCATATAAATACGTAGTAAAATCCCAGTTTTTATATTTTGCAGAAATATTGAATCCCATATAGAAATCTGCTTGTGGATTTCCTATATTACTTCTATCATTAAAATCTATAACACCATCATTGTTAACATCTTTATATCTGATATCTCCTGGCGAAGTTATATTAGACCCTAAAGCTGCTTGAGATGGATGTGCATCTACTTCAGTTTGATTTTGAAAAATCCCGTCAGTTGTTAATCCATAAAAATATCCTATAGGTTGACCTACTTCCATTCTAGACGGAGCTAAGTTTCCAATTGCAAAAGCTCCTCCTTCTACAAATGCTCCACCTAATACTTCTGTTACATTATTTTTCACATAAGTAACATTGTAAGATAAGTTTACTGTAGTATTATCTGTTTTTAACACCTTGTAGTTTAAAGCTAGTTCTGCCCCGGTATTTTTTGATGACCCCGCATTTACAGTTGGATTAGCTCCTCCTGGAGCACCAGATCCAAAAATACCCGAAACAGGGAAATTTTGAATTAACAAATCTTTTCTGGTTTCTTCAAAATAATCTACCACTATAGAAAGTTTGTCATCAAATAAATTTACATCTAAACCAATATCTAGTTTTTCAGCAGTTTCCCATGTCGCCTGTGGGTTTGGCAATCCACCCTGTGCAGTCCCATCTACTAAAGAGCCATCAAAAACGTAGGTTCCTTCTCCATTTAATAAAGATCTATATAAGTTATCTCCAACTAAATTACCTAACGTACCATAACTTGCTCTTAATTTTAAAAAACTAATTGTTTCATTATCTTTTAAGAAATCTTCATCAGAAATTCTCCAACCTGATGTTATTGACCAGAAATTATCAACTCTTTTATCTTTTGCAAATACTGAAGCTCCATCTCTTCTTATTAAACCAGAAAACAAGTATTTTCCTTTGTAATTATATTGAGCTCTTGCAAAAAATGCTGTTAATCTTATATCACCATTACCAGTGTTAAAACTTCTTTGATCACTTTGTAAATTGGTTAAACTAATATCTGCAAAACTATAAGAGTTATTAGGAACATCAAATCCAGTAGCATAAATCCCATCAAATAAATCATTTTGAACACTTGTCCCAACTGTAAAAGTTGTGTTATGATCTTCTGAAAAAGTTTTTGTATAAGTTGCAAATGTTTCCCAATTCACCCTAGTTGAAGTTGCTTTAAACTGATACACAGAGCTTTGTGTTCTATTATACACTTTGCTAGCCCCATAATCATAAGTAGGGAAAAATGAACGTTGTTTTTCGTTATAAATTTTATAACCTAACCTAGTTGTTATAGATAATCCATCAATAGGTTTATAGTTTAAACTAAAGTTTCCTTCAATTCCGTTCCCATTATTTTCTCCAAATGTATTTTTCAGTAATGATAAAGGGTTTACAACTTCAATTCCTAAAAAGTTATTGGTATCATCTTCATCAACACCAAAAGTAGGTGCATAATTTAATCCATTAAATAAAAGTGAACCATCAACACCTTGTGAAGCACTAGTAAAATAATTAGCAATTAAAGAAAAGTTCAATTTTTCTGATATATCTACACCTAAATTAAGTTTGATATTATTTCTAATAAAATTTGATTTTTCTTTAGCAATAATACCATCTTGTTCTGTACGAGATGCACTAATATAATATTTCACATTTTCTCCTCCACCAGATAAACTGATATTGTGATTTATTAACATAGCATCATTAAATAGTTGATTTTGCCAATTTGTTCCTTTACCTAATTGACTAATATTTGCAAATGGTAATGCTTGCCCACTAGCAGCATATGCTTCGTTTAACACCAAAGCATATTCTGTTGCATTTAAATACTTTAATTTACGTGTAGTTTGCTGCACAGCAGAGTAAGTATCGTATTTTACAGTAGGAACTTTATTATTTTTTCCAATTTTGGTAGTTACCAAGACTACCCCGTTTGCTCCTTTTATACCATAAATGGCAGCTTGAGCATCTTTTAATATTGTGATAGATTCTATATCGTTTGGGTTAATACTATTCAAATCTCCTTCATAACCATCTACAATTGTTAACGGTTGATTATTAGTATTAGAACTAACACCTCTAATTAAAATATTAACCTTAGCTCCTGGTGCACCTGAAGATAAGTTTACAGCAACTCCAGAACTTGTACCCTGCAATGCTGTTGTAGCATCTATAGGTTTTAAAATATCTAAGGTTTCTTCGCTTACTAATGAAACAGACCCTGTAATATCTTTTCTCTTTTGCTTACCGTAACCTACTATTACGACTTCTTCTAATTGCTGTGAATCTTCTCTCATCACAACATTAATTGTCGATTCTTTAACTATTACTTCTTTAGTTTGGTATCCTACAAAACTATAAACAAGAACAGTACCTGCTGAAACATTAGCTAAAGAATAATTACCATCAAAATCTGTTTGGGTTCCGGTGGTTGTATTCTTAACTATAATGTTAACTCCTGGTAAAGGATCTTTAGTAGATTCATCTGTAATTACTCCTTTAACAGTAATTTTTTGTCCAAATGAATAAACCGCAAATAACAGGAAAATAAAAAGTGAAATTTGTTTTCTCATAAAACGGGTTTTTAATTTTTCATAAATTTATGCATGAATGATTAAGAAATCCCTAAAAAGGTACACAACAAAAATCATACATTCGGAAAAAAAACGAAATTCCCTTATGAATACTGCTATGGAGCAGTTATGAATTATTGTTTAAAAATAAAAAAAACCTAATGTTGTAGTAATGTATAGGTTATTTCAATGGTTGTATTGGTATTAGATACCTAAAATAGAATCTGTTAAGCTATCATTATGCTCTAAACACATTTTTTTTCGCAAACGATACCTTTTTACCTCCACACTTCTTGGCGAGATATTTAACAATGGTGCAATCTCTTTCGACGATAAATTCAATCTTAAATAAGCACATAATCTAAGATCATTTGGAGTAAGTGTTGGGTGTAAAAGTTTTAATTTTTTAATAAAATCTTTATCCGCATTATTAAATGCTTCTTTAAATACTTGCCAATCATCTGCATTATTTAAATTTTTATCAATGATTTTCACGACGCTTTTAATTCCACTCTCTCCACCTTCACTTAATTCCTTCTTGATAGAATTTAGCATCTCATTCTTTTTAATGATACTCATTGTAGAAGTAGCCAACTCTCTACTTTTACTCTCTACATCAATCTTTAATTGATCATTCTTCGCCTGAATCAATTCTTTCTCACTAGCAAGTGATTTTAATTTAAAATCTTTTTCTTGTTTCTCTAACAACCTTTCTCGTTGAGTTCTATAATAGGTTTTGTAAATTCTATCTATCAGGAACAATATTAACAACGTTATTATAGTGTAACTAATAATAGCTATTTTAGTTAAAAACCAAGGATTTTCAATTCTAAAGCTATAGGCAGCAGTATTAATGGTTGGTTCATTTCCAATTTTTGCATTCACATAAAATGTGTAATCATTTCCTCTAGGTAAATTTTCAAATGTAGCATAAGGTTTTGTGGACCACCTACTCCAAGAGCTTGTATATCCTTCTAATTTAAATTGGTATTCTACATTAACATCTTTCGTTAAGAAAGGCACATTAAACCTAAAACCTAAATTATTTTCTTTATCAGTAAAACGCCCTGCTTTTTCTAAAACTACATTTTCTGATAACCTATCAAGTTCATTTATTTTAACAGAATTAATATTTATTTTATAAGAAACACTACGTGCTTCAATATCGTTTACGTTTAATATTATATAACCGTTATTTATTCCCAAAAACTCATCCCCTTTATAAATTGAAAGATTTTCAAATCCTGGTGCTCCTTTTCTTAATGTTTCTGATATAGGTATTTTCTTTATATTTAATTTTTGATTAACAATATTTGGTTTCACATAACTTATATGTCTTTTTGAAAAGCTCCATAATATATCGCTCTCTTTATCATAAATTAATTTTCCGGTCGTATAATCACCAGCATATATAGAACTCAATAATGAATCTCTAATAAAGAGGTTTTGTGAGGAGGAATATTCAAATACCCCTTTGTGATCTGAATAATACACTTTATCACGATATTTAATTATATTGGAATGCAACCCTTTACCTACAATTGTATCTTTTTGTATTTCAATAACATTTTTATATTCGTTATCTACCTTTAGTTTAAAAACTCCTTTATACTCATGATTGACAAATATTTGATTGCCTTTACTAAATTCAAATGATCTACTTGAATTATTAAACCCTTTTATCTTATTTCTTAAAGTCCAATTATCATTGTTTTTTTCAAGTAAATACAGACCCGTATAATTCCCTTGAAGTAAGATATTCTTTTCAATTTGTTTTACATCCCAAGTACCCTGAATATTTATTTTGTTTATTACTTTTCTATTATTAATGATAATAGTTCCTGTATCGTGGCCACAAAATAACTTATCATCTATAACATTTAAACTCCAAACCTGTCCTTGTGTCCCTTCAATAATTTTAAATTTATCGTTTGACTTATACTTTTTCACAAACAATCCTTGGTTTGTCCCTAAATACAAATCGTTTTCAAAAAAAACAGAAGCATAAACTGAGCCTATTCGCCCTTCTTTCTCTTTAAATATTTTAATTTCTGAATTAACATTTATACTACTAACCCCATTATCTAAACCCAACCAGACAACTCCATCTTTCCCTTCACAAAGAGATAAAACTGTATTATTTATCAATCCATTTGCCTGAGAAATATTGTAAAGAACATCTCCATTTTTACTTAAAAATATGACACCGTTAGAAATTGTCCCAATAGCAAATCCTTCGTTTTTTAGTTGGATACTATTATAAACTTTTTTATTTACCAAAATTTCATTAGCCTTTAACCAAAATTTTAGTTTTTTATTTTCTAATTCAACAAACCCTTTAGTGCTTGTTAATAGTATTAATTTATTTTCTTTTTGATGGATATTAATAATATCTGTTTCTCTAAAAACTTTATTATCAGAAACTAATTTAGGCTCACCATTTTCTATTTTATACAATCCTTTACCAAATTGCTGAAAGTAAATTGTGTTTTTTAGGTTAAACATTTTAGTAATCTTAACCTCTGAAGAAATTATTTTGTATTCTTTAGTTTGAAGATTAAAAAAATAAATTCGTTGCAATGATTGAAATAAAATCCATTCATCAAACTGAATAATGTTCCAGAACTGTTCATCTTCAATGATTGGAATCTTATATTTAGCCACAAAAGAAGTGTAAGCCAATTTACCATAATCATTGACTACCCAATAACCAAAATCCATATAAAACCCCGTGAATATTTTTTCTCCAATTGTTTTTACAGACCTAATAATCGTTGAATTAGGAGTCTTATAAAGTTTCCATTCTGCTCCATTAAATTCTAACAACCCTAAGTTATTAGCAACATATAAATTTCCTTCTTCAGATTGAGAAACAGACCAGTTCTGAGCTTCTGCATTGTAATCCTTTGGAGAGAAATTATTAACAGGAGGGAGCTCTTGTGAGTACATTTTAGAAACAAATACACACACAAAAAGGAAAAATACATTTATTAATTGGCTAGCATTATGTTGACTACATTTTATCATTATTACAATAATACGATTAAATATCTCAAGTAATTATTTAATGTTTATAATTAATAAGAAAACAAAAAGTCCTTTCTATTTCTAAACAGATTAAGTGTCCTCTGAAGTACAGGCCCTTATAACAAAATATTTAACTAAAATAATAAAAAGTACCGTCTCTTTTGCTTGAAAAAAAAACCGAGCTGACAAACTCGGTTTTCATTTTTCAAAATTATTGCTACTACTCTGTAGCTTTTAGATAATTATGTATTATTTTTTGTACTTTTTCATTATCAAAAACTGTAGGATACAATTCTTTTATAATCTCTCGGTATTCAGCATCAATAGCCAATCCGTTTTTTAAATGAAGTAAACTGTATTTTTCTTTATGTGTTAACATAAACAAGCCACACAAACGATACTCTATCTCTGCAAATTGCTTGTATTGATTTTTGGCCTTTACCATTATTTTTAAGGCATCTTCAAAATCACCTAAAAACAATAATACATCTGCCAATCCTACATAAATCTCCATAGAAGTATCTTCTATTTCTAAACATTTATAAAATGCTTTTACAGCTTCTTCATAAAAATTTAGTTTTAAATTTATCTCGGCATATTTGCGCCAAAACACAGCATTATTATCATCTATATTCAATGCTTTTGTGATATAGTACAATGCTTTTTGATATTGCTTATCTTCTTGATACAAATTGGTTAACAGCAACCAACCTTTATCTAACAAAGGATCTTCGTGAACCGCTTTTTTATAATACTTAATAGCTGTTTCATAATCTCCTAACTCCCGGTAACATTCTCCTGTTCTAAGATATACAAATGCAGTAGGATCATCTAATTCTAAGGTTATTAGGTAATTCTGAATTGCTTCTTCATATTCTTTTAATTCCTCTAATGTTTTTGCTTTCTCTAAATAACCACCAATAAAGCTTTCATCAATTATTACAGCAAAATCAAAAGCTCTTAATGCTTCTTTAAATCTGTTCAATACAAAATATTGACGTCCTAATTGATGCCAAGCAACCTCGCAGTATGGATTTGTATCAATATATGCCTTTAAAAATTCAACTGCTTCTTCATGGTTATTCTCCATATCAAAACAATACACTACGTTATATAACGAAGAATAGTCTTCAAAATCTACATCAATACAGTTGGCGAAATTTAAACGTGCATTCTCGAAATCATCTAAATACAGGTATTCCATACCAATCATTGACCAAATATCTACTGGCTCATCTGTAAAGGCTAAAATCTTTTTTAGTGTATTTATTGCTTCAACATGTTTGTTGTCTTTTGACAAAATTGTTGATTTCTGAATAAGCAGGTCTTCGTTGTTTGGCTCAATCGCTTCTATTTCGACGATTAAAGTTGTTGCATTTTGTAATTTATCTTCAAAAATTAACAGCTCAACTTTTAATAGTTTCAAAAGCACTGATGATGGGTGCTGCTCTAAACCTAACTTAACTGCTTTGTTGGCTAATGAATGTTTTCCAGAGTCTAAATAATGCTGAATTATCTCTTCAAACTCAACAGAGTCAAAGAAATACACATTATTAGTCTTTAACATGGATTCGAACTTTAAAAGTGACATAGGCTTCCAATTTTATCATGAAACAGAAAAACAAAACTCCTTTCTATAGTTTCATTTGATTAAACAAGCTGTAATAATTCATCAAATGACTCTGATTGTATTACTTATTTAAAAGTACTACAAGTCTTATACCACTTTTAATAAAAATGTTTTACTTTTCAACAAATTAATTAACAAAATAGAAGTGATTTCTAAAAAGCAATCGTTTAAAGTTTTGCGATTTCTTTTATTTACATTAGTTTTGCTTAACATTAATTATCAGTTTAACTGATTTATTCCAAATAAAATTTGGACCTTTTTTCTTATGAGCTCAAAAGTTTTATTAAACTCGAAAGAAATTGAAATCATCCTACATCGACTAGCTTGTCAGCTTATCGAAAACCACAACGATTTTTCTAATACTGTCTTAATTGGTCTACAACCAAGAGGTATTTACCTGGCTAATAGATTAAAAGATTTATTAACAAACGAATATCACATCAAAGATTTAAAACTAGGCTTATTAGACATTACGTTTTACCGAGATGATTTTAGACGAAGAGACGCACCTTTAGATGCAAACAGTACTGAAATCGATTTTTTAATTGAAGATAAAAACGTGGTTTTAATAGACGACGTCTTATTTTCTGGAAGAAGCATAAGAGCAGGACTCTCTGCAATAAACGATTTTGGAAGACCTAATTTAGTAGAACTTTTAGTATTGATAGATAGACGCTTTAGTAGACACTTACCAATTCAGCCTAATTATAAAGGAAGACAAGTTGACGCAATCAACCAAGAAAAAGTAAAAGTTTGCTGGAAAGAAACACACAACAAAGACGTAGTTTATATAGAAGACAACATATAAAATGAAGCAATTAAGCGTAGACCATTTATTAGGCATAAAATATCTAACCAAAAATGATATTGATCTTATTTTTGATACTGCCGATCATTTTAAAGAAGTTATCAATAGACCCATTAAAAAAGTTCCTTCTCTAAGAGACATTACTATTGCCAATTTATTTTTCGAAAATAGCACAAGAACAAAATTATCTTTTGAGCTTGCAGAAAAACGATTATCTGCAGATGTAATAAACTTCTCCGCAAGTCAGTCTTCCGTAAAAAAAGGAGAAACTTTAATTGACACTGTAAACAATATCCTATCTATGAAAGTAGATATTGTTGTAATGCGTCATCCAAATGTTGGAGCCGGAGTTTTCTTATCTAAACATGTAGATGCTAAAATTATTAATGCTGGTGATGGAACACACGAACATCCAACCCAAGCATTGTTAGATTCGTATTCTATCAGAGAAAGATTAGGAAGTGTAAAAGGCAAAAAGATTGTAATTGTAGGAGATGTTTTACACTCTAGAGTTGCGTTGTCAAATATTTTCGCACTACAATTACAAGGAGCAGAAGTAAAAGTTTGCGGACCAACAACATTAATTCCTAAATACATTTCTAGCTTAGGAGTTGGAGTAGAAACCAACTTAAAAAAGGCCCTTGAATGGTGTGATGTAGCAAACGTTTTGCGTGTACAACACGAAAGAATGGATGTAAAATATTTTCCATCAACAAGAGAATACACACAACTATTCGGAATCAACCAACAAATCTTAGACAGCTTAGATAAAAAGGTAATCATTATGCATCCAGGACCAATAAATCGTGGAGTAGAAATTACTAGTGATGTCGCAGATTCTAGCAATTCTATTATCTTAAACCAAGTAGAAAATGGGGTTGCAGTTAGAATGGCAGTTATTTATTTGCTGGCACAACAGATTAAAAGATAAATTTTAGTATTTTTAACTTACTTAAACTCCTTAAGTATGGACATTTCTAACAAAACAGACTATTCGTTGATCACCTCAACTGAAAATTCTTTCTCTGACTTCTTTAATAATTTTAAGTCAGCATACAATACAACACCTAAAATCCATACGATTCTTCAACTTTCTGAAAATCTTAACACAACAACTCAAAATTTGTCTTTATTTTTGGATATAGCTACAAAATATAGAAGCAATGGCATATCTTTTGTGGTTATTTGTAACGGAATTGATATTGATGAAATCCCTGATGAGATTAATATAGTTCCAACGCTAACCGAAGCCGAAGATGTTCTTGAAATGGATGCCATTGAACGAGATTTAGGCTTTTAAATGAAATTTGGATGGTAAAAAAATTACTTTTTATTACTTTTTTATATCTCTCTACTGCTGTTTTTTCTCAAAAAACACTGCAGAAATTAACTATTGGACCAAATCCATTTTATAGCTCAGCTACAATTCAATTTCAATCAAAAAGTAAGCAACCTATATTTTTAATCATAAAAAATGTTTTAGGAAAAACGGTTTTCAAAAAAACATACACAGCAAAGGTTGGTTTAAATAAGATTTTTTTTAATAGAAATAATTTACAATCCGGAATGTACATTTACGCAATCCAAACTAGAAAAGAAATTATTTCTAAACGCTTTGTTATCAAATGAGTTTAGAGCTAACTATTTTAGGTTGCCACTCTGCTACACCAAGAGTAAATGCTCATCCGACTTCTCAATATTTAGAAATAAACAATCGTCATTTTTTAATTGATTGCGGAGAAGGCACTCAACGTCAAATGCGAAAACATAAGGTTGGGTTTTCAAAAATAAATCACATATTTATTTCTCATTTACACGGCGATCATTTTTTTGGATTGATAGGCTTAATTTCTACTTTCGGAATTTTAAACCGAGAAAAAGAGCTACATATTTATGGTCCAAAAGGATTAAAACAAGTAACTACTTTACAATTAAAAGTTTCAAAATCATATTCGAAGTTCGAAATCATTTACCATGAATTAATCTCTAAAGAAAGTGAGTTGATTTTTGAAGATGATAAGGTTTCCGTTACAACAATACCATTAAATCACAGAGTATATACAAATGGGTTTTTATTCAAAGAAAAAACTGGGCAGAAAAAACTACATATAGAAAATGTACAGCAATATCCAGAAATAGAAACCTGTGATTATCACAACATCAAAGCTGGTAAAGACTATATATTAGAAAGTGGAGAAGTAGTGAAAAATGAAGAATTAACATTACCACCACCTAAAACAAAAAGCTATGCTTTTTGTAGTGACACTTCTTACAAAGAAGATATCGTTCCTATTATAAAAAATGTAGATTTATTGTACCATGAAGCTACTTTTTTAAGTGATAGAGAAGATTTAGCAAAAAAAACAAAACATTCTACAGCCAAACAAGCAGCGCAAATAGCTGCTCTTGCCAATGTAAACCAATTGATTATTGGGCATTATTCTAGTAGATATCAAAACATTGAACTTTTTAAAGAAGAAGCAGCTGCCATTTTTGAAAATGTAATTTTAGCAACTGAAGGAAAAAAAGTTTTAATCTAAATTTTTAAACTCTAATTATTCAATTTCCATTAGTACTGATTTGAGCTCAATAACACCAAAGTACAAGCTACTTCTGAGTTAATATTGTTTTCTTTTAATAAGCTCATCAATTCTATATTTTCTGTTCCAGGATTAAAAATTACTCTTCTAGGATTTAACGCTAAAATGTAATCATAATATTCTTTCTGTCTTTCTGGATTAAGGTATAAAGTAACCGTATCAATATTTTCAAAAAATTGCTTCTTATCAAAAATTTCTACGTCCAAAACTGTTCCTTTTATATTTCCGATGGCAAAAGTTTCATTTTTTTTTGCCCTTAATTTTCGTATGGCAGCATTCGAGTAACGATCAGTATTTACAGAGGCTCCGAGAACTAAAGTGTATTTTTTCATTTGTTAAGAAAACGTTAAAGACTGTTAAAGCTAGTAACAAATATACGAATTGAGACGTCTACCAAGCATCAAATCAAAACAACTTAAAATACACTTAAATAACATTATGAAAAAATTAATCCTACTTTTTATCTTAACCCTTAGCATGAACACATTTGCACAAATGGATAAAAGTAAAATCGCTAAACCTGGAGTCATATCTGGGAAAGTAGTAGACCAAGAATCAAAAGAAACCTTACCTTATGTAAATATTGTAATTAGAGACACAAACAAAAAAATTGTTACTGGTGGTATCACCGACGAAAACGGAAAATTTAGAATCAAAAATATTCCTGAAGGAATTAGTTTTGTAGAAGTTCAATTTATTGGATATAAAACTTTTTCAAGAGAAATTAATGTAAAAAGAAATAGCACTAAAATTAACTTAGGGACTATTCCTTTATCTGAAGATGCAACTACTTTGGACGAAGTTCAAATTAGAGCAGAAGTTTCTACAGTTGTTCAAAAAATTGACAGAAAAGTAATTAATGTAGGTAAAGATTTAACTGCAGCAGGAGCAACAGCTTCTGAGTTGTTAAATAACGTACAATCTGTAAGTGTTGATAGCCAGACTGGAGCTTTAAGCTTACGTGGAAATAGCAATGTAAGAGTTTTAGTAGATGGAAAACCAACCAATATGAGTACTGCTCAATTGTTAAGACAAATTCCTTCTACTTCTATAAAAAGTATTGAATTAATCACCAATCCATCTGCTAAATACAACCCAGAAGGGATGAGTGGTATTATTAATATAATCTTAAACAAAAGAGCAAATATTGGTTTTAACGGTTCTGTTAACACAGGAGTAACTGTTGGTCAAAACACACGTTACAATGGTTCTTTAGATATGAACTACAAAACAGGAAAAGTAAATTTCTACTCAAATTACGGATACAATTCAGGTAAAAACGGTGGAGCTGGAAACGTTACTAGAACTGGAGCAAACGCTTCAAGACAAGAGTTTGCTTTTTTCAATGACAATACTTCTCACTTAATTAAATTAGGAGCTGATGTGTATTTGAACGATAAAAACACCTTATCTGTTTACACAACACAAAATTTTTCTGACGGAGTTGGAACTGGATCTACAAAAGTTTTCAATCCAGCTGGAGCGCTTTTAATTGACTCTCCATTTACATCACTTTCTGATGGTTCTAGATCTAGTGCTTACAATTTAAACTATAAATTAGATTTTGATAAAAAAGGACATAATCTTGAATTAGAAGCTACTTTTTCAGATTCAAACTCTCCAGAACACGCAACTAGAGATACTGGAATAGAAGACATTTCTAATGAAAGAAGTAATACTTTATTTAATATTGACTATACAAATCCAATTTCTAAAAATGGAAAATTAGAATTAGGAGCTGAAATCAGAATTAATAATACTGAGAACATAAATAAAAATACAAATGCAAACAACTCGTCATTTACTTATGATCGTAAAATGTATTCAGCATATTTCAATTATGGACATAAATTTGATAAAGTTACGATGCAAGTTGGAGCCCGTTTAGAGCAGTACAATGTAGATGGTTTATTTAATGAAGAAACTGTAGGCCTTAATACATATTCAAGTGATATTTTTAGTGTCTATCCTTCAGCATTCTTTACGTTCAATCCATCAGACAAAAACCAATACCAAGTAAGTTATAGTAGAAGAGTTGATAGACCATCTATACAACAAGTAAACCCTATTAGAGAATGGAGTACTCCATTAGTAAGATCACTTGGTAACCCTGATTTATTACCTCAATTTACAAATTCATTTGAAGTAAACTATACAAGACAAATAAAAGGAGGATCATTAACTTTAGGTACTTTCTTTAGAAGAGTGAATGATGAAATTTCTACAATTTTATATGCTGATCCGGATGATCTAACAGGTACTCAACAAATAAAATCTGATGATAATTTTGATGCAAACAATAGATTTGGATTTGAAGCTTCTTTAAGCTATAGACTTGCAAAATGGTGGAGAGTAAATTCTAGTTTAGACTTCTATTCTCAAACACAAAGAGGAGTTGTAGCAAATGTGCAAAGTGAAGTTAAAAACACTGCTTTCAACATCCGATTAAGCAACAGTTTCACAGCAACTAAAAATTTACGTTTCCAACTATTTACCATGTTTAGAGGAGCAAGCAAGAGCTTACAATTTGATGCAAAAGACATGTGGATGGTAAATATGGGTGGAAGTTATAGAGTTTTAAAAGGAAAAGGAGATATTACTTTTAGCGCTAGCGACATCTTTAGAACTGCTAGATTTAGATTTAGCACAACCACTCCTTTTACACAAAGTGGTCAATTTAGAGGAGACAGCAGAACAGTTCGTGTTGGATTTAACTACAGATTTGGTGGAGGAAAAAACAAAGCTAAACGTAGAAGAAATAGAGATAACAACGAAAAACGTGGCGGTGGCGGTTTCATATAACTAACACTATTAACCAAGTATATTATTTGAATAAAAAAGCCGATGCAATTGCATCGGCTTTTTGTTTTTATATGATTTTCATTACCAACGTATCACTACAGAACCCCAAGTAAACCCACTTCCAAAAGCAGCTAGAACAACTAAGTCATTCTCTTTTATTTTACCTAATTCCCATGCTTCTGTCAATGCAATAATTACAGATGCTGCAGTGGTATTACCATATTTCATGATATTATTATACACCTTATCATCAGGTAATTGAAACTTACGTTGGATAAACTGTGCAATACGCAAATTTGCTTGATGCGGAATTAACATATCAATATCATCTTTTTCTAGACCGTTAGCCTGCAATCCTTCTACAATTGCTTCTGAGAAACGACCAATTGCATGTTTAAATACAAATTGCCCGTTCATATATGGATAATATGACACATCATCTGGATCGTTTTTTTCTAATATTTCTGGAACCCAACGTCCTGTAGATGGACCTTCCAACACCAACTCTTTGGCATGTTTTCCTTCAGAATGTAAATGAGAAGATAAAATCCCTTTTCCTTTTTCTTCTGTTCTAGACAATACTGCAGCTCCTGCTCCATCACCAAAAATGACAGAAACATTTCTACCTCTTGTGGTTTTTTCTAATCCTCCAGAATGATTCTCTGCCCCTATCACCAAAATATTTTTATACATTCCGGTTTTTATAAACTGATCGGCTACAGACATGGCATAAATAAAACCAGAACATTGGTTACGCACATCTAATGCACCAATAGTAGGCATCTCTAACATATCTTGAATTTGCACTCCACCTCCAGGAAAATACATATCTGGACTTAAAGTTGCAAAAACGATAAAATCAATATCGTCTTTAGTTAAACCAGAACGTTCAATGGCAATTCTTGCAGCCTTCGCTCCCATTACTGCAGTTGTATCTCCAGTTTTTGGATCTATCCATCTTCTCTCTTTAATTCCGGTTCTCTCCTGAATCCATTCATCACTAGTTTCCATCCATTGTTTCAAGTCATCATTTGTCACAACATTGTCTGGTACATAATATCCTAAACCTGTTATTTTTGAATTATACATCATATTATATTTCTTTTTTCGTCTCTAAATATTCGCTACTCAAACTTACTAATTTATTTATATCTTTACAACAACGTAGTCGTTAGAAAAATATTCAAACAACTATAACCAAACTTAACCTTTCGCCAATGGATTTTTCCTTGGCGTTTTTTATGTCAGTTTGTCACAAATACTTCTTTGGTATTTTTTTTGACTATAAGAACTTCATACAATTAACAATAACATTAAAATATATATTTATGAGTAAAGGGAGTATTAATGTATCGGTAGAAAATATTTTTCCGTTAATTAAAAAATTCTTGTATTCTGATCACGAAATATTCTTGCGTGAATTAATTTCTAACGGAACAGATGCAACTACAAAATTAAAACACTTAATTTCTATTGGTGAAGCCAAGGTAGAATTAGGAGATGCTAAGTTAGAAATCAGCATAGATAAAGAAAATAAAACACTTACAATTAAAGATCAAGGTCTTGGGATGACTGGTGAGGAAGTTGAGAAATACATCAACCAAATTGCCTTTTCTGGAGCTGAAGAGTTTTTAGAAAAATATAAAGATGACAAAAATGATACGGGCGTAATTGGTCACTTCGGATTAGGTTTTTACTCTTCTTTTATGGTTGCTGAGAAAGTTGATATCATTACTAAATCTTATAAAGACGACAAAGCTGTAAAATGGACCTGTGATGGTTCTCCAGAATACACTTTAGTTGAAGATGATAAAACAGAAAGAGGAACAGAAATTGTTTTACATATTGCTGAAGATTCTTTAGACTTCTTAGAAGACAGTAAAATCAATGAATTACTAAACAAATACAATCGTTTTAATCAAGTTCCAATTAAATTTGGAAACAAACAGGTAAACGATCCTGAGTTTACTCCAGAGACTACTACAGATAAAGACGGTAAAGAAACTACTGAGCCACACAAACAAATTGATGTAGATAATATCATCAACAATACGGTTCCGGCTTGGACAAAAAAGCCTTCTGAATTAGAAGATGAGGATTATAACAATTTCTACAGAGAGTTGTATCCAATGCAATTTGAAGAGTCTTTATTTCACATTCATTTAAATGTTGATTATCCTTTTAACTTAACAGGAATTTTATATTTCCCTAAGTTAAGTCCGAATATGGATATGCAAAAAGACAAGATTCAATTGTACCAAAATCAAGTATTTGTTACTGATAATGTAGAGGGAATTGTACCAGATTTCTTACAAATGTTAAAAGGAGTGATTGATTCTCCAGATATTCCATTAAATGTTTCTCGTTCTGGATTACAAGCAGATGGAGCTGTAAAGAAAATCTCTGGTTACATCACTAAGAAAGTAGCTGATAAGTTAAATTCTTTGTACAAAAACAATCGTGAAGATTTTGAACAAAAATGGAACGATATCAAAGTTATTATTGAATACGGAATGTTATCTGACGATAAATTCTTTGACAAAGCAAAGAACTTTGCTTTGTACCCAACGGTAGATAATACTTTCTTCAACTTAGAAGAATTGATTGAAAAGACAAAAGATGCACAAACTGATAAAGATGGAAATCAAATTATTTTGTACACGTCTCATAAAGATGCACAACACAGTTATATTCAAGATGCAAAAGCAAAAGGATATGAAGTGTTAATCTTAGATTCTCCAATTATTGGGCATTTAATTCAGAAGATAGAAGGTAGCAACGAGAAATTGAAGTTTACACGTGTAGATTCTGATCATATAGACAATTTAATTAAGAAAGACGATACGGTTATTTCTAAATTAACTGATGAAGAGAAAGAAACATTGAAGCCAATTATTGAAGCTGCTGTTCCTAAAGAAACATATACTGTTCAATTAGAATCTATGGATTCTTCTGCTTCTCCATTTTTAATTACCGTACCAGAATTTATGCGTAGAATGAAAGAAATGCAAGCTTCTGGTGGTGGCGGAATGATGGGAATGGGTAATTTCCCAGACATGTACAACTTGGTTGTAAACACAAACCATCCTTTAGTTGGTGAAATTTTAAATACTAAAACTGCTAAAAAACAAGAACGTTTAATCAAGCAATCTTTTGATTTAGCTAAGTTGTCTCAAAACCTTTTACATGGTGAAGAGTTGACCAACTTTATCAAACGTAGTTACGAATTGGTTAAATAAACGTCATGCTGAACTTGTTTCAGTATCTCATAATAAGGCCTAAAACCTCTCTGTTTTCACAGAGAGGTTTTTTTTATTTTTGCAACTTAGCGTATAAAAACTCGTCTTTAAAGAAAATCATAAAAACGACACAATGAAAAACACATTTTTAACTATTATAGCTATTGCATTTGTAACGCTGTCATACTCTCAAAGCAATAAGCAGCTAACTATACTTAATAAGTACATTATTGCCAACAACCTAGGAACAACTGAAGCGTTTGGACAGTTTATTAAGGAGACTTACAACCCTCAACTTTTTAAAAAAATTAATTTAAAATCACATATTGATTTTTATTCCATGATTTCAAAAGATTTTGGGCAACTAAAATTAGAAGTCTACAAAAAAACAGAAGAAAACCCTTCTAGACTAGTAGTGCATCTTATTAAAGAAAATGAAAATTTATTTAATAAGAACATCGCCCCTGCAGAAGTGTTGGTTGTAGAAATGGATTTTAATAAAAATAAACCTTCCTCTTTAAACAAAGGCATAGGGCTTGGTGCTTTAATATGCGAATTAAAGAAATAGGTAACCATGTTATGTTGCCAAATAATTTTAAAACCTCTTTGTGAAAACAGAGCGGTTTTTTTTATTTAACTCACTAAATAAAAACAGAAATGCGACGTTAAATTCAGTAAAAACAATCAAATCACAAAGATGTCGCCAAGATGTCCAAAGGGTGTCGCTACCACGAGTTTGTTAATGGTCTAATTTTGTTTTATCAAAAAAACAGATCAAAATGAAAAAATTCACTACTACTTTAATTCTTCTTTTAAGTATACAGATCATCTTTGCTCAAGATGATATTTCTTCTAAAATAGATGCTCTTATTTCTTCTAATTATACAAAAACTAATCCTGGAGTTTCTGTCTTAATTGCGGAAAATGGAAAAGCGATATACAGAAAAGCATTTGGGAAATCCAATTTAGAATTAAACACTACAATGAGTTCTGAAAACGTCTTTCAGATTGGCTCTCTAACAAAACAATTTACGGCTGTTTCTATTTTAATGTTACTAGAACAAGGGAAATTAAACTTAGATGATCGCATTGAAACCTATATTACAGATTTCCCAATAAGAGGAAAAAAAATCACCATTCATCAATTACTAAATCACACCTCTGGAATTAAAAATAATACTCCAATTGGAGATAAAGGGTATCTATCTAGAAAAGATATGAGCTCTATTGAGTTGACGAATTACATTAAAAATAATCCTTTAGATTTTGAACCTGGTAGCAAGTTTAAATATAGCAATGCTGGCTACATTTTATTAGGTAGAATAGTAGAAATCATTTCTGGAGTTTCCTATAAAGAGTTTATTGAAAATAACATTTTCAAAAAATTGAACATGAGTTCATCTTCTTATGGAAGCATGAAAACGATCATAAAAAAAAGAGCTAATGGATATCAATTTAAACAGAACAAGTTTGTAAATGCAGACTATATGAGTTTAACCTTACCCTTTTCTGCAGGAGCTATTATGACTACAGTAGATGACTTATTAGCATGGCATAATGCGTTACAAAACTTCACACTGATAAAAAAGGAGAGTTTACAAAAAGCAATGAGTCCAAGCATATTAAATAATGGAAAAAAGATTCCGTATGGATATGGTTGGAGATTTGCAAACCTAAAAGGTTCTAGCGTAATTGCTCACACAGGAAGCACCAAAGGATTTACCTCTACAGCTATGTTTTTCCCAAAAGAAAACATCTATATGGTAATATTAACAAATTGTAATTGTAAAAACATTCTCGATGTAAATAAATCCATTGCTAATCTAATTTTAAAGAAATCGATTGTTTCTCCACAAATAAAAACAGTAAAAATAGCTTCAGAGATATTGCAAAAGTACATTGGTACATACGAAGTAAAACCAACTGTAAACATCACCATTAGCTATAAGAACAACTCATTATTTTTAACAGCTCCAAGACAAACAAAATCTATTGCGCTTTTTCCTAAAAACGAATTTCAATTTTTCATGAAAGTAGTTCCTGCAAAAATCATGTTTAAAACCAATAAAAAAGGAGCAGTAACCGGTTTAATATTGAATCAATCTGGAAGAAAAATTTTAGCAACTAAAATCTAAAGATTATGACTAAAAATAAATACACTCCTTTTAGAATTGCCTCAAAGAACGCGAAACTTCCTATACTAATTGCGCTATTTCTAACACCTGTTCGTTTTACTTTAGAAAAGATTGGGCTATCAGAAAATGTTATTTTTATTATCGGCTTACTCTGGTTAACTTTGGGCTTCTCTATTTATTGGGGCATTAAATTATATAAACAGAAGAGTTCATTACTAATTCTATTATTGAGTTTGGTCATCTTCTCTCCTATTTCTAGAATTCCTGTATTTATACTTTGGTGGATAACCAAAACCTATAATTTAGGAAGTCATTATGACATATTTGATAATTGGACACAAGCGCTAGTTGGTCAATTGTTTTATGGATCCTTGGTTCAAACTATTCCTGGTTTTCTAGTTGGTTCCATAACAATTGCTATTATGAAGTACAAAGCCAAATCAGTAAAATAATTTAATCCTAAAAAGAATGAATAAAAGTTACATCGCCATCAAAGTAAAAGAGTTCCGATTAAAAAGAGGCATGTCTCAAGAAACTTTAGCAGAAGAATCTGGATTGAGCAGAAGAACCATTCAGCGTATAGAATTAGGAGAAAGCAACCCTAATGGAGATTCTCTTAAAAGGTTGGCAGATGCTTTACAGGTAAACTCAGACGAACTTATAGATTGGGCCATCAAAGAAGATGCTAGGTATTTGACTTTTTTAAATCTGTCTGCCTTATCCTTTATTTTTTTTCCACTACTAGGTATATTAATTCCTTTTATACTTTGGACTACAAAAAAAGACAAAATAAAGAACATCAATAGCAATGCGAAAGCGTTGATTAATTTTCAAATAAGCTGGAGCATCATGCTCTTTTTCATTCCAATTGTTCTGTTTATTTCTGCTCGTTTAGAGCTTATTAAAGGAATTACAATGAGCACCTTTATAGTTGTAATAGTAGTTCTGTATATCTATAATTTTTTAAGTATTACTATAAATACTGTTAGAATAACATCAGGTAAAAGTGTGCACTATTTTCCAAAAATTAAATTACTAAGATAAAACTGTAGCAAAAAATATGTAAATTAGTATGCACTAAATCATAAAAACATGAGCAAAAAATCACTTTTAAATTCGATAAGCTGGGCTGTAGGATTTGTAATTTTCATCATCGGTGTTTTAAATATTCTAAGAGGAAATGATCCTTATTTAGGAATTGCGTTTATGCTGGTTTCATTTTTATACATCCCAACCACAAATCATTATATCAAAAAGAAATTTGGCATCTCTATACATTATCTATTAAAAATTATACTGGCAGTATTTCTACTATGGATTGCGCTGTCTGTTGGTGCAATTGCTGAAGGTTTTTATCCTGAGATAGTTTAATACAATTTTATTTTGATCAAAATCACCAAAGCCACACTTCAAGACGCCAAACAACTAGCTCCAATTGCCAAAGAAGCTTTTTTAACAGCTCATGGACATTCGGCATCCGAAGAAGAGATAGACAATTATGTAGCAGACAATTTTAGTGAAGCTAACTTTGTAACAGAGTTGTCAAATCAAGACAATCATTATTATTTGATTTATCATGACACTAAATTGGCTGGGTATTCTAAAATTACACTCAATACCACAAACAAAAACATTTCTTCAGAAAATATAACCTATATGAGTAGATTGTATTTACTCAAAGAGTTTTATGGTTTGCAATTGGGCAAAGAGTTATTCAATTTTAATATTGAATTTTCTAAGCAACACAACCAACAAGGTATTTGGTTAGCTGTTTGGGTAGAAAACAAACGAGCCATCGATTTTTACATCAAAAGAGGTTTTGAAATTGTTGGAAAATATGATTTTAGAATATCAGCAACTCACACAAACCCAAATCACATATTGTATTTAGAATACAATGACTCACACTGAAAAGTTTTTTCTATCTTTAAGAAATAAACAACTCAAAATAATAAAGTATGAAACCAGGCATGATTAAATTAAGCGTATTCTACCCAAATCAAGAAGGAAAAAAATTTGATATGGATTATTATTGTAACAAGCACATACCAATGGTTGCAGAACTTTTAGGCGATGCTGTTAAAGGAGCATCTGTAGAAGAAGGTCTTGGTGGCGGAGCACCTGGTGATCCAGCAACTTTTATTGCCATGGGGAATCTCTATTTTGACACTATGGAATCTTTTCAAAACTCATTCGGACCAAATGCCGCACAGATTATGGCAGACGTTCCAAATTACACAAACATAGAGCCTGTTGTTCAACTAAGTAAAGCAATGGTTTAAAATTATTGTTACAATAATAAATCTACCTCGTCTTCTTTAAAAATTAGTATATGCAAAGTAAATTAGAACGTAAAGAAGCTTTAAGTACAATCTCAATTTTTCTAGTTATTGTAACGCTTTTTAGTGCAGTGTTTCATTATGCAATTGTCAATTTATATCCATCAAGGATTTACATTGGCGCTTTAATGTGGTGTCCAGCTTTGGCTGCATTTCTGACTTTAAAAATAAAAGGGAGAAAAATCTCTTCTCTACATTGGAATTGGGGAGACTGGAAACACATTCGTATGTCATATTTTATCCCTGCACTTTATGCAACTATTACTTATGCAGCAATTTGGTTATTAGGATATGGCAACATTGCAACTAAAGAAACAATTGTTACTTGGGCTACAGAAATTGGGCTAATGGGTATTGGTACTTTAAACACAACTATCGCATTAATTATTGCGATTGTTCTAGTAGGAACCGTTAGTGTTGTTAGAGCAATGGCAACTACGTTAGGAGAAGAAATTGGTTGGCGCGGTTTCTTTATTTTCGAATTACGAAAAGTACTTTCTTTTACTTGGGTTTCTATATTTAGCGGAATTGTTTGGGCAACGTGGCATTGGCCATTAATTGTATATTATGGCGGTAACATTGCTCTTGAAATGACTACTTTTTATGTAGTTATTGTCTCTATGTCATTTATAATGACCTACTATACTTTTAAATCTAAAAGTGTATGGCCAGCAGTACTATTTCACGCAGCTAGCAATGTCTATATTCAGAAAATCTTTCCAAAACTAACAACAAATGTTGAAGGTTCTGAACATTGGCTTGGCGAATACGGAATTATGTTTGCTATTGTTACTTTTGTGTTTGGAATCTATTATTGGAGAAAAGCTCTACAAGAAAAACTATAAATTAATCTTCATTAGAAAGTTTAAAAAACTCATTTACAGGTTTTCCAAAAACGTCAGATAGTTTTAATGCTAAGACTGTAGAAGGCACATATCTATTGGCTTCAATTGAGTTGATAGTCTGCCTAGAAACTCCTATTTTCTTAGCTAAATCGTCTTGTGTTAGATTTAGTATAGCGCGTTCTACTTTAATTGTATTTACCATTATCTAAAACGTTTTAAACTATGAAAAAACATCAGTTGAATCATCAACATAAATAATAGTACTTGAAAATCACCTAAATTTTTAAATTCAGAAACATTTGATCCTATAACGCTATCTACACCAAACTCAACATACGGCATTACCAATGCATATACAACACCAATAACAAATGCAATAGCATAAGATTGTGATCTTAATGTAATAACCATTTCATCTTCTTCTTTATCTTTTGATATAGACATAATTAGCAACCCGACTAACAATGTCTTTTGCAATAACAACTTTAACCAATCGGTATCTCCTTCGAGAGCAAATTTTCTAACAAGCATCATCACAATAGACAATGCTCCTAGTGTAATTCCAACTTTCATAAATTTAGATGACAATCTAAAATTTATAATTTTCCCAAAACGTCTTTGTTCGCACTCTATTATTTTTCTCGTGTTCATAATTGACAAATATATTTTATATTATGTAAAATTTACTTTTCGTTATGACAAATATACTTTACATTTTTGAGTTTACCAAATAAAATTATTTGAACACAAAAATCAGCCTGCATTTAAACTACACCCTGTATTCTGTAACCTAACCAATACAGCCTAGGTCTTACCTGAAAACAAACAGTAAAAACCAAGATGAAACAAAAAATAACAAAAAGCATAGTGTTCATAATTACATTAGCTTTTATCTCTATAGGATATTCTCAAACTAAAGAAGCAAAAATAGACAAACTCTTAAACGAAAAGTTCAAAGCAAATACTACAGGTGCAGTAGTACTTATATCAGAAAAAGGAAAACCAACGTATCGCAAAGCTTTTGGATTAGCAAATCTTGAGTTAAATGTAAAGATGACACCAGAAAACCGAATTGAAATTGGCTCCATGACCAAACAATTTACAGCAGTTTCTATATTGATGTTAGTAGAGCAAGGTAAAATTAGTCTGGAAGATGAAATCACAAAATTCATTCCAGATTACCCAACTCATGGACAAAAAATAACCGTACATCATTTATTAAACCATACTTCTGGAATTAAAAGCTACACACGAATAAAAAAATTATTTGCTGTAGCAAGAAATGATATGACTCCTTTAGAATTGATCAATTTCTTTAAAAATGAGCCTGTTGATTTTAATCCAGGAGAAAAATACAAATACAACAATTCGGGATATATTATTTTAGGCTACATCATCGAAAAAATTTCTGATCTTTCTTATGCTGAATTTATTCAACAACATATTTTTGACAAATTGAGCATGAAGAATTCTACCTATAATAGCCAGTCTAAACTAATAAAAAATAGAGCTTCTGGTTATCATAACAGAAACGGATACCAAAACGCAATGTTTATCAGCTATACACTACCTTATGCTGCCGGCTCATTAACATCTACTGTTGATGATTTAAATCTTTGGCAACAAGCATTAATAACAAACAAACTATTGAAAAAAGAAATACTTCAAAAAGCCTATACTAATTATACGTTAAACAACGGAGAGAAAATAAATTATGGCTATGGTTGGAATATTAAAACCATAAACAATGAGGTTTCTTATGAACATGGAGGTAGTATTTTCGGATACAAATCTATGGGAGTGTACATACCAAGCAAAGGGACTTATGTAGTAATCTTAACTAATTGCGATTGTATTTCTCCAACTCAATTAACAAGAGATATTACTAAAATAGTTATAGAATAATTCTAGAAATACTATTCAATCTAAAAAACCTCTTAGTAGAACTAAGAGGTTTTTCTTTTTACTATATTTGAAGAAATCTATTCTCAATGAAAAAACTAGTTTTCTTACTACTTACAACAACTATTGCATTTTCACAATCAAACACAGAAGTATATCTCTATAACCTGTCTAATGACAATGGAAATTATGCAATTACGAGTGGTATAAACATATCCAACAATCCTGGCTATGACAGCCAGCCTCATTTTTACTCTAGTAAATCAATTGTTTTTTCATCAACCAGAGATAAGCTAACCGATATTGCCAAATATAATATGAATACTGGTGAAATAAAGTTTTTAAATGATACACCAAATGGTGGAGAATATTCTCCACAACGTATTCCGAATTCTAAAGATATTTCTGCTGTAAGACTAGATAATGATGGTTTACAACGTTTTTATAAATATAATTCTAAAACAGGAAAAAGCACAGAATTGATTGCCGATTTAAAAGTAGCCTATCCAATGTGGTATAAAAAGAACACTGCCATTAATGTTGTGATTGTTGGTAAAGATTTAGATTTAATTCTTAGCGAGCTAAAATCGAAAAGAAATAGAACAATTCAGAAAAAAGTAGGTAGATCTGTACATAAAATTCCGAATACAAGATTCGTAAGCTATATTAGTAAAGCAAAAGAAGATTGGGAGATTAGAATGCTAAATCCTAAAACTGGAGAAACAAGCAGTATTATCAATTCTATTGGCAATAAAGAAGATGTTTGCTGGTTGCCAGATGGCACACTGTTATTAGCAATAAATAACACCTTGATGAAATTTAATCCTGCAACGGATAAAACATGGAGTGTTTTTCATACATTTTCGGCTAAAAATCACAAAAATATTTCTCGAATTATTGTCAATGAAAAAGGAACTAAACTCGCGTTAGTTTCAGAATAATATTAACTATTTATACGTTCTTCGAAATAGCCTTTTAAATAAAATATTTGAATAAAAATCAATACAGAAAATAAGATTGCTAAATATAATATTGGAGTAGAAACACTAACACTTTCGAAAACTCCAGAAAAATTAAGCTTTTCTAAAAATGATAAATTCATTTCTGGCAATGTAAAAAATCCTTCTTCAGAACTTTTAAAAGGCAATATTATAATTGCAATAACTGCTGCAACAACAACAAACCATCCTTTTTTAGAAATTAATGGTTTGTATACAATTGTTTTCTCTGTTTGTAACTGAGAAATTGTATGCATTAAATTTGCCGTAAAATCTACTGAAGGAGATTCTACTGGAATCTCTTTGATATACTTTTTTGCAAAAGCATCAATTTCTTCAATATGCTTATTTTCTCCCATAATGATTAATTAACTCTGGTTCTACTGTATTTTTCACAATGCTCAATAGTTTCTTACGAGCTCTGTGTAATTTTACTTTTACGTTTGCTTCACTCATAGAAGTAACTTCTACAATTTCTTTCAAACTTAACTCTTTAAAATAGAAAAACAATAAAATTGCTTTCTCTTCTTCTGGCAGCTGTTCTAAACAATCGTTTATTACTTCTGCGCGCTCTTCTCTTTCTATGCCATCTAAAATAGTTTCTACAGATGAAATATAGTTGATTGTAATTTCATCAATAGCCACATTATTATAAGAATTCGATTTCTTTTTAATAGCATCTAAACTTGTATTGTAGGCTATCTTATATAACCAAGTTGAGAATTTCGAATCTCCTTTAAACTTCGGTAAATACTTATATGCTTTTATAAAAGCATCTTGAGAAACCTCTTCTGCTTCTTCTCTACTCTTTACCATTTTTACGGCCAACGTAAATACCATGTCCTTATACTTTTCTACTAGAAAAGCAAAAGCATTAGGATCTCCTTTTAAAGTTAACTCAATATAGTTTTCGTCAGTTTTGTTGGCCATTATTATCTTTGACCTATAATATATAAAAAAGGTTACAGTTTTTTTCATTAAATGCAATAATTGTCCTTTTGAGCATATTTGTCATCTCTACTCTTGCGGAGAGATCTATATATAAAGAGGTAAAGCAGAAGTTTCTCAATTACGCTACACTTCATTTTAAATGACAGGGTTAGTCGTCTCAACCGCATCTATCATCTCGACCGTAGCGGAGAGGTAAGTAAAATAGAGGTTTCTCAATATCACGCTATTTCACTTATAATAAGTATAATAAAAAAAATCCTTTTTTTGTAACCTTTATTTAAAAGTAGCAGTCATATGGAATGAACGCATTAAAAATAATCATTAAATTTTAAAACAGAAAACAACATTATGGAAGAAGCAGCAGTAATAGCAATAATATTTGGAACATTTTTTGGAATCTTTTATTTATACTTTTCTACAAGAAATAAAGAGAGGTTGGCATTAATAGAAAAAGGGGTAGATGCTAAAATATTTATGCAAGGTGAAAGAAGAAAAGGAGCATCATCGTATGCTAAAATTTTCATCTTAAACATAGCTTTATTAGCAATGGGGATTGGCCTAGGAGTTCTTTTAGCTTTAATAATTACATCATACACTCACTTAGAAGATGAAGATGCAATTTACCCAGCATTAATTTTTATGAGCGCAGGTGCAGCCTTATTTATCGGCTTTAACATGACAAGAAAAATGGACAAAGAAGCATAAACTCTTTTTCAATTCAATTCAAAAAAAACCACTTCTAAACAGGAGTGGTTTTTTTATTTTTATACCTTAGTGGTTCAAATTTTCACCATGAAAAAACTACTAACAGCTACATTACTTCTTGTAATTACTTTCTCCTTTTCTCAAACAGGTCAAAAAATCTATGATATTATTGATGCTGTATCTGCAAATAGAATCAAAAAAAACATTAAAACATTAGTCGATTTTGGAACTAGAAATACCTTTAGTGACACCATTTCTACTACCCGTGGAATTGGAGCAGCTCGCCGCTGGATAAAATCAGAATTTGATGATATCTCTAAAGATTGCAATAACTGCATCACTACTTTTTACCAAAAAGACTTGGTTACTAAAAAAGGAAATCGACGTGTACCACACGATGCTTGGATTGTAAATGTAGTTGCTATTCAGAAAGGAACAAAATATCCAAATAGATATATTATTATGAGTGGAGATATTGATTCTCGCTCAAGCAATACAATGAATTTTACAATTGACGCTCCTGGGGCTAATGACAATGCTTCTGGAATGGCAGGAACCATTGAAGCAGCAAGAGTCTTATCTAAATACAAATTTGAAAACAGTATTATTTATGTAGGATTGTCTGGGGAAGAACAAGGTCTTTTTGGCGGAGCTGGATTGGCCAAATATGCAAAAGACAATGATTGGGATATTATTGGTGTTTTAAACAATGATATGATTGGAAATATTACGGGTGTTGATGGTGTTATTGATAATAGAGCATTTAGAATTTTCTCAGAACCCGTGCCTGCAAATGAAACTGAAAGACAGCGAAGAGCACGTCGTTTTTACGGTGGAGAAGTAGATGGGATATCTCGTCAATTAGCACGTTATACACATAAAATGACAAAAACCTATATGCCAGAAATGAATCCGATGATGATTTATCGATTAGATCGTTTTGGTCGTGGTGGACATCATAGACCTTTTAATGATATAGGGTTTGCTGGAATTAGAATTATGGAAGCTCATGAAAACTACACACAGCAACATCAAGATCTTAGAACAGAAAACGGTATTAAATATGGAGATACTTTTGAGCACGTAAACTTTGCATATGCTAAAAAACTAACTGCAGTTAATGCAATTACCATGGCTGGATTGGCTTCTGCTCCACCATCACCAAAAAATGTTGGAATTGGTGGAATCGTAGAGGCATCCGCTAAATTGCAATGGGATAAAGTTGATGGAGCTGTAGGTTATAAAATTTATTGGAGAGACACAACCTCTCCTACTTGGGATAACAGTCGATATGTTGGCGATGTTTCACGTTTTTTATTAAAAGGAATTGTGATTGATAATTTCTTTTTTGGAGTTGCCGCTGTTGGAAAAGATGGTCATGAAAGTGTAGTGGTGTTCCCTTCTAAAATTGTTAGAAAATGGTAGAAAAACCTTTATTATATTTTAAAAAACATTCAGAGTGGCGCACTTGGCTTCAAGAAAACCATTCAGAACATAAAGGTGTGTATTTAGTGTTCTATAAAGTAGAAAACAAAGAAGAAAGTATGCGCTGGGAAGAAGCCGTAAAAGTTGCTTTGTGTTTTGGTTGGATAGACTCTACCGTAAAGAGTTTAGGTGACGGAAAAAGAAAACAAACCTTCACTCCAAGAAAAGAAAAAAGTGTGTGGAGTGCTCTAAACAAAAGATACATTAAAGAATTGGTAACCGATAATTTAATGCATCAATCTGGAATAGACAAAATTAACATTGGTAAAAAAAATGGTTCATGGACTGCTTTAGATGATGTAGAAAACTTAGTAATTCCTAAAGAACTACAAGAAGCATTTAATGAAAATCAAATTGCTTTTAAAAACTATCAAGGCTTTGCTAAATCTTATAAAAAAGGATATTTGTATTGGGTTAACCAAGCCAAAAGAGAAGCCACACGAGAAAAGCGTATTTTAGAAATCATGAAACTTTGCGAGCAAAACATAAAATCTAGAGGAGATTGGTAACTATATTGATAACAGGCGGAACAGGTTTGGTTGGACAATATCTTCAAAAGAAATTAGTCAACAAAAACTATGTTGTTCGAGTTTTAACTAGAAACCCTACAAAAAAAAATGAATTTTACTGGAATAGCACCAACAACGAAATAGACGAAAATGCATTTATAAATATTGAGTATATCATTCATTTAGCTGGTGCCGGAATTGCAGATAAACGCTGGACAACAAAACGAAAACAAGAAATTACTGACAGCAGAACAAAAACTACAGAGCTACTTTTCAATACTATCAAAAAATTAAAAACACCACTTAAAGGCTTTATTGCAGCCTCTGCTGTTGGCTATTATGGAGCCATTACTTCAGAACGTATTTTTAAAGAATCAGACGAATCTGCTAGCGATTTCTTAGGAAGTGTCTGCCAACAATGGGAAAACTCTTCTTTAAAATTTAAAACCATAAATATACCAACCACAATACTCAGAATCGGAATTGTACTGTCTAAAAATGGAGGTGCATTGTCAAAAATGAATACGCCAATTGCGATTACCCCAATTGCTACTGGCAAACATTATATTCCTTGGATTCATATTGAAGATTTGACAAATATGTATCTCAAAGCCATTGAAGATATCACGTTTACGGGTATTTACAATGCTGTTGCTCCAGAAACAAAAACTAGTTTTAGTTTTGCAAAAATACTTGCTAAAAAAACAAACAAAATATTCATTCCAATTGGAGTTCCTACTTTTTTCTTAAAAATTATTTTTGGAGAAATGGCTATCCTTTTAACTACAGGAAGTAGAGTATTATCTAACAAAATAGAAAAATCTGGTTTTACATTTTCTTATAAGATTTTAGACAAAGCGCTTGAAGATAGCATTCAAAAACCATAACTTTCGCCAACTATTACATCTATCATGAAGAACAAATTTTTAATCTGTATTGCATTTCTTTTTATTGCAATCTCTGTAAACGCTCAAAAAAACAATTTTACTCGCCAAGATACCTTACGCGGTTCTATAACTCCAGAACGTGCATGGTGGGATTTAAAATATTATCATTTAGATATTGAGGTTTTTCCAGAGACAAAAACCATCAAAGGAAAAAATACGGTAAAGTATACGGTTTTAAAATCGCATAAAGTATTACAGATAGATTTACAAGCACCTCTTAAGATTACCAGAGTAGAACAAATGGACCGACAATTAAAAGTGGTTTCTGAAGGAAATGCTCATTTTATTCATTTGCTAAGAGATCAAAAAGTAGGTGATACAAATTCTATAACCGTGTTTTATGAAGGAAAACCACAAGAAGCAAAACGTGCTCCTTGGGATGGCGGTTTTTCTTGGAAAAAAGATAAAAACGGAAAGCATTTTATTGCCACTTCTTGTCAAGGATTAGGAGCTAGTGTTTGGTGGCCAAACAAAGACCATATGTATGATGAAGTGGAGAGCATGGATATAAGCGTTCGTGTGCCTTCAAACTTGATGAATGTTTCTAATGGAAGACTAAAGAAAATTGAAAAACATAATAACAATACAACAACCTATCATTGGACAGTAAAAAACCCAATTAATAATTACGGAATAAACGTAAACATTGGAGATTATGTTCATTTTTCAGAAAAATTTAATGGAGAAGATGGTGTTTTAGATATGGATTACTATGTCTTAAGAGACAATTTAGAAAAAGCGAAAGTACATTTTAAAGATGCTCCAAAAATGATGAAAGCTTTTGAGCATTGGTTTGGGAAATACCCTTTTTATGAAGACAGTTTTAAATTGGTAGAAGTTCCTTATTTAGGTATGGAACACCAAAGTTCTGTTACCTACGGAAATCAATACAAAAAAGGCTATTTAGGAAGAGACAATTCAGGAACTGGATGGGGATTAAAGTTCGATTTTATTATTATCCATGAAGCAGGTCACGAATGGTTTGCCAATAACATCACCTATAAGGACATGGCAGACATGTGGGTGCACGAAAGTTTTACCAACTATTCTGAAAGTTTGTTTATTGATTATTATTACGGAAAAAAAGCGGCTTCAGAATATGTAATCGGGAACCGTAGAGGCATTAGAAATGACAGACCAATTATTGGAGAATATGACGTAAACAATTCTGGCTCTGGAGATATGTATAACAAAGGTGGAAACATGTTACACACCATTAGAACTGTAATTGATAATGATGAAACTTGGAGACAAGTATTACGTGGATTGAATAAAACATTTTACCATAAAACAGTTACTACACAAGAAATTGAAGCATATATGTCTAAAACTGCTGGTATTAATTTATCAACCATTTTTGATCAGTATTTAAGAGATGTTCGCATTCCTGTTTTTGAATATAAAGTAGAAAATGGCAAGGTTAAATATCGTTGGAATAATGTCGTTACTGGCTTTAATATGCCACTAAAAGTAATGATTGGAGAAAAACATCAATTATTAAAACCTACAACTAATTGGAAAACAATTACTGGAGTAAACCCAAACAATTTCACGAAGACTAAACCTTTTTTAATTGTCGATGAAAACTATTATATAACTAGTAAAAAAGTATAGCGATTAAAACAAGGTAATCTTATGATTTACATAGCAGGTGCGAGTATTGCCTTATTTATTTCGGCATTGCTTTTTAATAAGAAACAGAAATCCAACTCAGATATTATTCTGCTATTATGGATGCTGTTAATGGCTGCACATTTATCGTTGTTTTATGCTAATTATTTCGGAGAAATCCCACCTTCTTTAATTGGCATGCATTTGCCAATGCCTTTACTACAAGCAGTGTTTTTATACTTTTATGTGGCTTCGGTTACCAATCAGTTTCCAAAGAAAAAAACAACCATATTATTGCATCTACTCCCTGCACTTCTCTCCTATCTCTTTTTATTGCCCTTCTTTTTATTGTCGGCAGAAGAGAAAGCAACCATTTTAGAAAACAAAGGAAAAGGCTATAGCGAACTCTTTGGACTCATCAATCTCGTTCTTATTTTTGCATCTGGTGTTGTTTATGTGGGCTGGTCTAGTTTTTTACTGTGGAAACATAAAAAGAACATTCGCAATCAGTTTTCTGATATTGAAGACATCAATTTAAGATGGTTAAAATTATTAATTTTCGGAATTGGCGCTATTTGGGTGATTGTTATTTTCTTTAACAACGGATTCTATATTTTTAGAGGCGTTGCTATTTTTGTAATTCTCATTGGTTTTTTTGGTGTGCAACAGCGTGATATTTTTAGCAATGTAAAATCGTTAAAACAGCCTCCATCCCAAGAGAAAAAAGAAAAATATGCTTCTTCTGGACTCTCATCTGAAACTGCAGAAGACCTTTATAAAAATTTAATTGAGAAACTCACCAAAGAAAGTTATTATACAGAAACTACACTTTCTTTAAATGACTTGGCACAAAAATTAGACATCTCGCCCAATTATTTATCGCAAATTATCAACGAAAAGGAAGGTAAAAACTTTTTCGACTTTATCAATGCCTTTCGCGTAGCAGAATTTAAACGATTGATTGCCATTCCTACAAACCAACAATACACCTTACTAGCATTGGCATATGATTGCGGCTTTAACTCAAAATCTTCTTTCAATCGTTCGTTTAAAAAACATGCGGGTCTTACACCTTCTCAATACGCTATTTCTGTTCAAAAATAGGTGCCATCTTACAAGTTGACACGCTCAAACCCTTTTGTCTTGCTATGTTTGCTTCATAATTATAAACAAGAAGCACATGTCTATTGCAACCAGAAAACCAACAATATCACCTTTTAAAAAATTTACCAATACCTCATTTTGGGTGCTGATTGTTCTCCTTGCAATTGCCATTGGCTTGTACCCATTAACATTTTTAGACGTAAACCATAATGAAGGTTTATTGAGCCATAAAACTCCAAAATTATTAGCAAACACCTTTTGGAGTGTTGCATTTTACACTCATATTTCTTTGGGTGGATTCTCGCTATTGATTGGTTGGTCTTTATTCCTTAAAAAATTAAGAGTAAAAAAATTACACATCCATCGGTTGGTTGGAAAAGTATATATCATTGCTGTTTTATTAAGTAGTGTTAGTGGTTTAATTGCTGCTTACTATGCAACTGGAGGATGGATTGCCAAAACAGGTTTTGCAGGCATGTCTATTGCTTGGTTTATCTGCACTTATATTGCATACAAAGCCATTAGAAATAAAAACATACAACAACACGAACGTTGGATGATTCGTAGTTATGCCGTGACATTTACAGGAGTTACTTTTAGATTGTGGATGCCCTTTTTAATTATTGCTTTTCAATTAGAATTCTTAGAAGCATATCCTATTGATGCTTGGATTTCTTGGATTTCGAATTTGTTTGTTGCGCAATTAATTATTCGTAAACGGTTTGGGAAAAAGAAGACAAAAGTGGTTCCTGTTTAGTTTGCTGATTATTAAAAACATACACGATAACAGATATTTAAAAATAATGAAACAATTCAGTAAATTCATAAATGCCAACAGCTCAGGCAAAATAGTTTTAGTCCTTTTTATATTGACCAATGCAGTATATGTATTTATGTTAACGGTTACAATTCCCAATACAATGAGTTTCGCTAATGGAATCCAATTATTAGACATGATGCCAATGGGATATGACGTAAGCTATGTCAACAAATTATTCAAGGCGTTGGGAGAAACTGGACGTGAAACATATCTAACAACCCAACTACCTGTAGACATGGTGTATCCGTTACTTTTTGGACTGACGTATTCTTTGCTCTTGGCATATTTTCTAAAAAAATTAAACAAGCTAAATACCTCATCTATTTTTCTATGTCTGTTACCAGTACTTGCAGGAATAGCAGATTATGTAGAAAATGTCGGAATTATCATCCTATTACAAAATTACCCTCTCTTGACCGAGACAGCAATAAAAACAACAAGTTTCTTTTCTGTAGTAAAAAGCATATCAACAAGCCTTTTTTTTATTAGTTTGATTGTAATACTACTAATTCTAGGTATGAAATCTTTAAACAAAAGCAAACCGTCATTGTGAACACAGTAAAGTAATCAGCCTAACAGTATCTAAAAGTAATGAGATTACTTGGTTGCACTCGAAATGACGAAAAGCACCAACCTTTCGAGTCTTTCCTTTTTTATTTCGCTAAAAATTCACGTATAAATACCTGTAAATCTACAACTTACAACCATTAAGTTTGTGTACACAATTTCTATCATTAAACTTAAAACTATGAGCACATCACAATTTACAGCTACAATGACCATCCCAAAAGATGGGAAAAATTTATGGACAGACATTATGCAAAACCCATCTACGCTACCAGAAGGAGTTACAGAAGGCCAATATATTGCTGCTTCCTATGCGAAGTTTTCAGATGGTGTTTCTGTATTTGGAGGTGTTGCTGCAGGTCCTGTTGATTCTGGTTATAACTACGCTTTATTTATGGTCTTTGATGCAGACATGAACCAAATTGGTGGTTGGCCGATAGACCCTAGTGATTGGGAAGATTTCCAAGTAAACGCTATTTCGTTTTGTATAGACCCAGATTGCGATGGTGAAGATTATGAACTATATATTGATGAAGCTACCTCGTAATATTGGATTATCAATGAAGTACTTTTTTTAAACCTTTTAAATTATAAGTTATGGCAAATACAAGCAATTGGATGTCTACCATTCCAGATTCAAAAAAAATAATTAATGTAAACATACCAGGCACACACGACAGTGGAACCTTTAACTCAGCAGTTCCTTATACCAAGACGCAAGATTGGTCTATAGAGCAGCAACTAAATCAAGGCATCCGTTTTTTAGATATTCGCCTTTCTAAAATAGTAAGTAAAGATATAGCCAAGCCGTTTAGTATAAAAAATTCTGCGGTGTATATATTAATGCATGGACCTGCACCAGTAGGAGGAGATTTTGCACATACCGTTTTATCTCCAATCAATCAATTTCTTGATAAAAACCCAACAGAAATGGTATTTATGTCTATCAAATCAGAAGAATCCAAATATCCAATTGATGCTGCAGACATGGAAGAGTTTGCAACATTAGAACGCTCTTATGATCATAAAAAAAATATTGAAGATGTTGAAATGAGTGATCTAAGAGGAAAAATTGTACTGCTAAATAGAGTGACCTCTAATTGTGGATATCCTTGGAATCTCTTTAACATACAAGACAGTTACGAGCTACACATGCACTATTATGAAAAGGTAATTATTCCTGGTATCCCGGCAAGACATCATAAAGTGTGCCTACCATGGCCACTAAATAACCATTGTCATACCGTGACAATTCCGGGCATTACAGAAAGAACTCAAAAAACTCCGAATGGTTGGAATTATGCACAAAAAACAAGTCATATTTCTGATTTTCTTAAAAAGGATCCAACCAATGCCAACAATAAACTCAATATTAATTTCTTAACTGCTTCTAGTTCTGATATTAAATACTATCCGTTGTTCACGAATGGTGTTCTAAGGAATTCTCAAATACAAAATAATTATATTACAAATAAAGGCTGGTCAGAAAACGGAATGATATTTCCTTTAGATTTTCCAAATACTAATCTAATGAAGAAGATTATTTCGTCTAACTAAGGATTGTTATCCATCTAAAAGAATACGCTAAAAAGAGCTAAACATAAAGTTAGTCTCTTTTTTTTATATAAACATTCTTAAGAACAATACTTGCTTCTCCAACAATCAAAAACTCACAACTCATAACTAACACTCTTTTCCTTCCTTTTCATTTTTCCATTGATGAAAAACGAAACAAAAAAATCTAGTCTTCAGATTTTTATTCTGAAAAACTACTGCCCGTTTTTACATCGCTTCCAGACCGTTGCTCTCTTTGGAAACTCCTTTGCAAAAACTGCCTTTGTTTTTGCACGAAAAATATCAAATGACAACTCCTGCTTTTCCAACAATCTAACAATTAACTTACTATTTATCAATAGTAGTAAAACAGCTTTTCCCTTTTCTCATACTATTCTATACTCATGTAAACCAATAACTGTATTTTAGCATATCAATCAAGTACATGACTAAGAATAACGTTGGAAAAAAAATTGTAGCTGCACGCAAAAACAAAGGATTATCTCAAGAGGCTTTGTCTGCGGAAGCCAACATTTCTTTAAGTACCATACAACGTATAGAAAAAGGAACTGTGCAACCAAGATCGTTTACCCTAAAAACATTGGCCACAGCTTTAGAAATTGATTTTGCAGAACTCATTGCCACAGAAGAAACAATATCAAAACCTAGTGTAGATACCACAGCAGAAGAATCTCCAATCTTAAAACGCATGGTTATGGCAGGTATGTTAGGTTCGTTAATACCATTCGGCAACATCATTATTCCGATATTATTTTGGAAAAAGAAGAAGGCATTACTTTCAAATAATTCGGCCGCTGGAAATGTTTTAAGCTTTCAAATTCTGTGGACTATTGCTGTTGTATTGTCGTTCTTTTTAGCCGATTTTGTCATTTATTTAATTACAGGTTTAGAAGGATATAGACCTGTTCCTGTAGAGCTCTTTGTATACCTGTTTTTTGTGATACTTAATCTAATCATCAGCTTAAAACAAGTCACAAAACTAAATGCAAAAGACCTAACTGTATTTTCTTTTGTTCCTAATTTCTTTTAGAGAACTTGGAGATAGAAAAAACTCCAGAAATACTCAAACAACTCGTTTACTACCACTTATCCTTTTAATGAGGTAAGAATGACCTAAGAAAGCAGTACTTATGAAGCAAGTATTTAATGGTAGACGTTCTAATTTTGCGTTAAAATAATAATCAATTTTAACATGAAAAAAATCTTACATGTCATTGCCTTCATAGTAGTGGCAAACACGCTACACGCACAACAATTAGATGCCTTTGTACAACAATACACAACCCAAGGAAAAGCATTGGGCATTCGTTCTAACTTTAACGGCGTAGTGCTAGTTGCAAAAGACAACCAAATTCTACTCAACAAAGCCTATGGTTTTGCAAACTTTAAAACCAAGAAAAAATTAACCACAGATTCAAAATTCTTAATTGGATCGTTAACTAAGCCTTTTGTGGCTTTATTGGTAGTACAACAGGTAGAAAAAGGAACGATAAAACTAAACCAACCCATTACCGATTTCTTACCGTATATAGACAAAGAGAAAGGGAAACAAATTACTATTCACCATTTATTAGCAAACACCTCTGGCATACCACATTATGATGGCTTAAGAGGACATATAAAAAGTATGCGTTCCTTTTCTAGTCAAAAAATGACACCAACAGAATATGCACAATTGGTTAACAAAACTGGCCTAACTACCATTCCTGGTTCAAAATTTGAATACAGTAGTTTAGGATACGTCTTATTAGGAGCAGTTTTAGAAGAAGTAACTGGATTGACATTTTCGGAATTGATAGCAGACTACATTGCCAATCCGCTAGACTTAAAAAATACTGGTTTTGGAGACAATGACTTCTTAAAAAACGAGATTGTAAAAAACTATCGTTTAAGAAAAGGAACGTACACTGAAAGTGAAAACAGAGATCAAAGCAATACTTATACTGCTGGTGGAATGCATGCTACGGCAAAAGAATTGTTTATTTGGTCTCAAGCATTACAAGACAATAAATTGTTAAAAAAGCGTCTTACAAAAAAGCTGTTTAAAAAGAATTCAAACGGATACACCTACGGATGGATGCGAAATGACGTGGAAATTTTGCGATATATTCCACAAGCACAATTTTACGGACATAGCGGAAGTGTAAATATGTTTACCAGTTATTTGTTTATGGGTGATGATGGTACTACCATCATTATATTATCTAATGCAGCTCGTATTCAACCCTATAAAATGGTGAGTCAAATTTACAGAAAAACCCATCAAGAAGACCTTAGCAGCAGCACTCGAATTATTGTACCAAGTTTTAGAACCAAAGCTCAGTTTTTAAAAGAAGGTGGGTATACTCAAATCAAAAAATACCACAAGGTGTTGACAAAAAGTGCGGGTTTTAACGTATTCCCAACTGGTGGCTATATACAACGTGTGATTAGAATGCATGTAAAAGAAAAAATGGATACGGAGGCTTTAGAAACATTGATTGTAAGCTTCATTAAAGAGAATCAAAATGCAGAAGATCTAATCAACAGAACCGCTTATGAATTTGCAAAAACGGATGCAAAAAAAGGATTGTATTATTTTAAATTGAACACTAAATACTTTTCTTCATCTGCAAATACATGGGATAGTTTGGGTGAGTTTTATGAAAAGCAACAACAACTTATTGAAGCAGAAAAAGCCTATGTAAAAGCAGTTGACCTGGCAAAAAAACACTTTCACACAAATACCGTTTCTTTTAAGAAGAATTTAGCCCGCGTAAAAAAAAGAACTCTAAACAAGTAATTCACTTCATTTAACACAACATTAATAAAACCTGTTAAAGTACTGATAATCCCTTCTTAAAAGGACAATAACCTTTTAAGAAGGGATTACTTTTGGCGAAAATTATACAACAATCAAATGATAAAAATCATTACTAAATTGTTTGCAATTCTTTTTATTGTAAGCATTCAAGCACAACAAAAACCAGTTTCAACAGCAATCACAGAAATGGTAGGAAAAGAATACAAAATGACTTCTTCTATATTAAAAGAAGAGCGCACTTTGTTAATTCATACACCAGCTAGTTATGCTAGCTCTTCTAAAAATTACGGTGTTTTGTATGTCTTAGATGGTGATAATCATTTTAACCAAGCCATCAACGCAACAACACTTTTGGCACAAAACGGAAGAATGCCAGAGACTATTATTGTTGCGATACCAAACAATCGTGGTACTCGTGGTAGAGATTTAGGTCGCGGAAGAGACAATTTTAAAAAATACATTAAAGAAGAAGTAATTCCCTTTGTAAACAGCAACTACAGAACTAGCAAACACAAAACGCTGTTTGGACATTCTATGGCAGGCGCATTTACATTAAATTATTTAGCAACAGATACAAATGTATTTGACAATTATATTGCTGCAAGCCCTGTGATTCAGATATTTAATTCAGAATTATTAACGCAATACAGTACACTATTTAAAACACAGAAAAATATTTCTAAACCCTTGTACTTTTCTATTGCAGGAGTTGAAGCCGAAGGACAAGTAGTAACAGATGCTATGGATAAATTTGTAGCACTTTTAAAGAAAGAAGCACCTAAAAATTTTCCTTGGGAATATGATTTCATCCCAAATCAAGTACACATGACAACACCGTACTTAACTATGTTTAAAGGATTGACAGATGTGTTTCAAGATTTTCAATCTCCAACATACACCAGTTTTGCAGAATATACATCTCGTGGTGGAATGCAACAACTAAAAGCATTTTACACTAAAAGAGCACAAAAATACAATACAGAAAACGTAATTGCTGATAACACTTTAAGACGTTTAGCAACTGTGTTGATTAGAGATAAACAAGAAAAATCAGGTATTGAATTGTTAGTGTTAAACACAAAAAACAACCCAACATCTATGGGAGCATTTAATACGTTGGCAAGAGCATACGAAGGATTAAAACAATTTAAAAATGCCGCCAAAGCCTTTGAAGGTGCATTGCAAATTGCAGAGAAATTAGGTTCTCCAAACTCAGCTTATTTTAAAAGACAATTGAAGCGTTTGGAAGAAAACTAAAAAGCTTTTAGCAGTAGATATAACGAAGAAAAATCAATGCTCATATAGCATTGATTTTTTTTGTTTATTGCATTTTTGTCTAGTATCAAATTAGCTGATTGTACTACTTGTAGTTTTTAAAAACTACTGCGTAATTTTCTGGATTCACAGTTTTTCCTGTTTCTATATAATACTTTAAACCAAACAGGTGTTTACGCAATGCTTTTGCCATTGGCCCTTTTACTAAATGAATCATAAAACTAGGAGACGTACTATTATAAGTAGTCATCTTCACTTCTGTCTTATCATTTCCAACAGAAGTCAATTCGTACCTAGCAGACATTTGTTTAATCAGTGGTAGATTATGATTTGTAACTACTACTCTAAAGCTATTATTTTCATCAACTTCAGTGATCACTTCGTCTAAAGACAACTTCTCACTGAACTGACAATGTCTCACACAATTTAATTCGCCTTTTGTAGCATTGCCCTCATAATTAGAGGCTATCATTCCTGGATTGTGTACATGAATATCTCCATATTGATTAAATAATACATCCCAAATTTTTTCTTTAGAGGCATTAATTACCTCTGTAAATCCTGATTTCTTCATCTTTGTTTGTTAATTATGATGCAAAAATAACAGCGAGAGATGTCAAATCATGTCAGGGGTTGTTTTTTTCTAAAAAATGATAAAAAATATAAAAGTTTTTTTTGAAAAGTATTATTAAATATAACTACATTTAGTTTCATGAAAATCAAACTATTACTTATTGCATTCACCTTAGCACTTCTATCTTGCACTAAAGATACTATTCAAGAAGTAGAAAAGATTATAGACATTGATGGAAACATTTATGAGACTGTCAAAATTGGGGAGCAAATATGGATGACGCAAAACTTAAAAACAACTACTTTTAATGATGGTGAGCCCATAAAATCTTCTCCTTGGGCATCTAATGAAGGTCGTTATCAATGGGCAAGCACGAATGATCTTAACAATGCTGTAGATTTTGACATTCCTTCAGATTATTATGGAGTAATCTATAATTTTGCTGCGATCAATTCTGGGAAATTAGCACCTAAAGGTTGGCGGGTTGCAACTTTAGAAGATTGGAAACAATTAATTTCTAATGTAAAAGAAAATGGGTATGCTAATAGAGATGCTTTTGCTTTAAAAAGTGATTCTGGTTGGTTTAATAACGGACATGGAGACAATGTTTTTGGTTTTAATGCACTACCCGCAGGTTATGTTGATACCTTTGGCACCCCAAAAGTAGATGGTATTATTGCTAATTGGGGTACAAAAAATCAATTAAATCAATTCACCTATGAAACCGTATCCTTACTATACGATACTGACAAAACTTTTATAGGTTCATCAACATTAAGTTTTGGCACCTCTGTTAGATGTATTAAAGAATAACTATAAAAAAGATATTGCATCTTAAAAGACAGAATGAAAATTCACTCGAGTTAAGTATCTTTCCAAAACAAGTTAAAAACTTCACAAAACCGTAGATCTATTCAATTCACAACTTATGAATACACACAAACTCTTTTATTTCTTTTTCATTCTCTTCGTGTTTCAAGCAACAGCACAAAACAATACCTTTAAAGTGATGGCATGGAATATTTTTCATGGTGCTAATGACATTAAAAATGGAAAGGAAAACGCAATTAAAATCATTAAAGAAATAAACCCTGATATTATTTTAATGGTTGAAACCTATGGATCTGGAAAATTGATTGCAGAATCTCTAGGCTATAACTTTCACTTAATCGCTAAAGAAGGTACGGCTTTGGACAATAAAAACGTGAATTTATCTATCTTCTCAAAATATCCTTTTGGAGAAAGAATCGATACCAAATACCCATTTTATTTAGGTGGTAGAGAAGTGATCATTCACAACCAAAAGGTTCGTTTTTTCTCTAATTGGTTTCATTATACACCATGGAGTGATGCTCCAGAAACTATGGGGAAATCGGCCAAAGAATTATTAGCTTGGGAACAAACTGGAAGTAAATTTAAAATGATTCAAAATGTACTCCCATATTTAAAAAAATACACTAAAGAAGCAGATGACACACCTATTATTTTTGGAGGAGATATGAATACACCCTCTCATAAAGATTGGGACACTCAAACTAAAAAGTTACACAATGATTTAATTGTTCCTTGGTATGCAACAAAAGTATTGGAAGAAATAGGTTTTATAGATTCTTACCGAAAAGAAAACCCAAATCCCAATACACATCCTGGAATTACTTGGAATACCAAAGGGAAAAATGACGCGCATAGAATCGACTATATTTTTTACAAAGGAAAATCTATTCGATCTATAAAATCAGAAGCCTATCAAGTGTATTTCAATGAACCTTTTAGAATTAACAGCAAGGTAATCACCTATCCTTCAGATCATGGTTTTGTAGTAACTACCTTTGAAATTAAGTAAATATCGGTTCTAAAATTCCTTTATCAATACTGTACTTAAACAAGCATCATGCACCTCTTTGGGAACTGAGTTCACTTTTTGAAAAGGATATCCAATACCAACTGTATAAGCTTTTGAATGTTCAGCTAAAAATGTATCATAATAACCGCCGCCATAACCCAATCTGTAGTTCTCTGTATCAAAAGCCAAGCCTGGCACAATTACAAGATCAATTTCACCTGTAAAAACAGTTCCGTTTTTTGGATGTGAAGTGCCGTAGACTCCAGCTTCTAAATTAGAGAAAGATTCCAATACCAAATGTTCTAGTTTTCTTTTTTTTAAGGTTTTGGGCACTACAACAGTTGTATTGTTTTGCAATAATTTTTCTAATAATGGTTTGATGTCAATTTCGTTACCCATGGGAATATACGCATGCACAACTTGGCAGTTACGATCAATAATTAATTGCTCTAGTTCTTTACATATCAAAGCATCATATGCTGATTTACACTCAAGTTCAATTGAATCTCGTTGCAATTTTATGGCAATTCTTACCGCTTTCTTTTCTACTACAATTCCCATGGGTTCCTTTGATAGATCTATTCAGAACAAAGATAAAAAGCTTTCTTTAAACCATGAAAGGAAGATGCTTTTATAAAAAGCCAATAGTATTCCAACATTTTTGTATCTTGAACCTTGCTTATGACAGAATTTATATTAAACAACACCGTAATCAGAACCGATGTTATAAACGGAGTTACCTTAATTGACTTTATACGAGAACACCAGCATTTGAAAGGAACCAAAATTGGTTGTAGAGAAGGCGATTGTGGTGCATGTACGGTTTTGGTTGGATCTTTAACTGCGGATGATACGCTTCAATATCAATCAATTACTTCTTGTATTTCTCCTTTGGGAAATGCGCATGGAAAACATATTGTTTCTATAGAAGGTATTAACATTCCAAAATCATTTACCTTTCCGCAACAAGCAATGGCAGATAATTTTGCTACTCAATGTGGCTTTTGTACTCCTGGGTTTGTGGTTTCAATGACTGGTTTTGCTTTACAACAAAACAATTCTACTAGCTGTAATGATGCAATTAGTGGTAATATTTGTAGATGCACAGGTTATAAATCTATTGAAAAAGCAGGAATTGAACTCGAAGAAAAACTAAGAGATAAAAATAAAAATGATCAAATAGATTGGTTAATTTCCAATGAGTTTATTCCTGATTATTTTAAAAGCATACCAGAAAAATTAAAAGCGATTGCTCCTCAAAAATTAAGCAACTCAGGAATTAAAGTTGCCAACGGCACTGATTTATATGTTCGCTTTGCGGATAAAATGGCAGATAATGAAATGCATTTATTGAGTGATAACTCCGATTTAAATGGCATTCGTTTTAAAGAAGGTATTTGTACAATTGGAGCAAACACAACAGTTACAGAAATAGCAGAAAACAGAAAATTACAAACCTTGTTCCCCAAATTAAATCAATTCTTAAAATTGGTTTCTTCAGAGCAAATCAGAAATATGGGGACCTTAGGAGGAAACTTTGTAAACGCTTCTCCTATTGGAGACATGTCTATTTTCTTTTTAGCATTGAATTCTACTTTAACGATTATAGATACTAACGGAAAGGAACGAGAGCTTACGTTTCAAGAATTTCACCTCGACTATAAAAAATATGATTTGGCTGCCAATGAAATTATCAAAAGCATTTCTTTTTCGATTCAAACAAGTAATGCACATTTCAATTTCGAAAAAGTAAGCAAGCGTACGCATTTAGACATTGCCAGTGTAAATTCGGCTGGAAGCATTTCTATTGAGAACAACATAATTACCGATGCGCATTTTTCTACTGGTGGTGTTGCTGCAATTCCGAAATACTTGACAAATACCAATGTTTTTCTTTTAGGAGAGGAGCTCAACCTAGCAACTATCCTATCCGCAGAAGAAATATTACAAGCAGAAATAAGTCCGATTAGTGATGTAAGAGGAACCAATATTTATAAAAGACTCTTGGCAAAACAATTGTTTTTTGCACATTTCATCACCTTATTCCCAACACAATTTCAACTTCAAAATTTCACAAGCAAATGAAAAACATAGACAGTTATACACATTTGCGTGGCGAATCTCTTTTTGTAGATGATATTATGATACGCCAAGATGCACTTTTTGGCTTGTGTTTCGACTCGCCAAAAGCTCATGGAAAAATAAAAAAAGTAGATTACACCAAAGCAGCAGCTTTACAAGGTGTTGTAAGGATATTTACTTACAAAGATATTCTAGGAGAAAACCAGATTGGAGGAATTATTCCTGACGAGCCCCTTTGGGCAGAAGATGAAGTTCATTTTTGGGGACAACCCATTGCTTTTATTGTCGCAGAATCTGAGGCCATCGCAAAAAAAGCACGTGCTTTAATTTGCATTGAGATTGAAGAACTTCCTGTAATTACAACTGCCAAAGAAGCCAAAGAGAAAGGAAGCTTTATCAATGCACCAAGATCTTTTGAATTAGGGAATACCAAAACATCTTTTGCTAATTGTGATTATGTTTTTGAAGGAGAAACTTTTTCTAACGGTCAAGAGCATTTGTATTTAGAAACTCAAGGTTGTTATGTAGAACCTAAAGAAAACGGAACTTTAAAAATCACTTCATCTACACAAGGACCTACGCAAGTTCAAAAAACTGCGGCTAAAGTTTTGGGCATTCCAATGCATAAAATAGAAGTAGATGTTATTCGCTTAGGCGGTGGATTTGGAGGAAAAGAAGACCAAGCAACTCCTTGGGCTGTGATGGCTGCAGTTGCAGTTCAACTTTTAAACAGACCCGTAAAATATATTTTAAACAGACATGATGATTTAAGAATGACAGGAAAACGACACCCTTACAATTCGTTTTTTAAAATTGGTTTGTCAAAAGACTTAAAAATTCAAGCTTTTGAAGTAGAGTTTTTACAAAATTCAGGTGCAGCTGCAGATTTATCTCCAGCCATTGCAGAACGAACGTTGTTCCATGCAACCAATAGTTATTTCATTCCGAATGTGCACACAACAGTATTTAGTTGTAAAACCAATTTACCACCAAACACCGCTTTTAGAGGTTTCGGTGGGCCACAAGGAATGTATGTTATTGAAAGCGCTATTGCTGCTGCGGCAGATAACATTGGAATTGATAAAATAAACATTCAGGAAGCTAATTTATTAAAAGAAAACGACAGCTTTTCCTACGGACAAATTGCCACTGAAGTACAGGCAGAGAAAACTTGGAAAACCGCCAAAGAAAAATTCGATTTAAAAACACTTCAAAAAGAAGTAGCAGATTACAACACCAATAATCATCAAACCAAAAAAGGAATTTCTGTAATGCCAATTGCATTCGGAATTTCATTTACAAACACACCTATGAATCATGCAAGAGCCTTGATTCATATTTATCAAGATGGAAGTGTTGGTGTAAGTACTGGAGCGGTAGAAATGGGGCAAAGTGTCAATACCAAAATGCTACAAGTAGCACAAGATATTTTTGGAATTTCAGCAGATAAATTAAAACTAGAAAGCACCAATACAACCAGAGTTGCCAATACCTCACCTACAGCTGCAAGTGCAACCGCAGATTTGAATGGAAAAGCGGTAGAAATGGCCTGTAATAATCTGATGGAAAGATTGCAAAAAGTAGCAAGCAAGTTACTTTATGTAAAACCAGAAAACATCACTTTTCAAAATGACACCGTTTTTGTTGATGGCAAAAAAACGATGATTTCTTGGGAAGCTGTTATTGCACAAGCCATGTTAGAAAGAGTTGCATTGACAGAAAATGCACATTATGCAACTCCTATCATCCATTTTGATAAAACAAAAGAAAAAGGACACCCATTTGCTTATCATGTCTATGGAACCGCGATTACAAGTATCACCCTAGATTGTTTGCGTGGCACCTATGAAATTGATGCTGTAAATATTGTACACGATTTTGGAGAAAGCATGAATTTAGGCATTGATATTGGTCAGGTTGAAGGAGCTCTGGCACAAGGAATTGGTTGGATGACTATGGAAGAAATTGCCTACGACACAAATGGTAAACTATTATCTAATACTTTGTCCACTTATAAAGTTCCAGATATTTTTTCTGCAGCAAAAAAAGTGAATGTGCTACCTTTAGAAACTGAAGGAAACCCAATGGCAATTAAAAAATCTAAAGCAGTAGGAGAACCACCTTTGATGTATGGAATCGGCACTTATTTTGCAATTCAACATGCTGTCAAAGCTTTTAATAAAAATCATAAATTACAATTTAACTCACCATTTACTCCTGAGAAAGTATTGATGAGTTTGTATGAGAAATAGTTATCAAAAACAAATAATTATCAGACTACATTACACAAAATCGAACATTCTTAAAGGTGTACTAATTTATAGTGCTGGTGATACCATTGCTGCCTATTTACTAGATGAATTCTCCATCTACCGCTTGTTAGGAATGATGCTTATTGGCGCAACCATTTACGCTTTTGAAATCCCAAATTATTTTGCATGGATAGATAGAAAAACAGTGTCTTATAATGGAGTGAAAAAGACATTAGTTAAAACAGGATTGGCAATTGCTTACTTTAACCCAATTTGGATTTGGAGACATTTACTATTTATTAAAATTTTCTCTGGGAATTTTGATCAAATAGATTTAAATTTATTGCTCATAGCAAGTTTGTCTTTTTTAGTAAATATTCCGATTTCTTTTATTGCAAACTTTATAATTCAGAACAAAATTCATTTGCGTTGGCGATTTTTGTCTAGCGCTATTTTTTCTGCGATTATGGCAATTTATTATGCGCTTAGTGAAACTCTTTTTAATTAAATTTTTATATGAAATTCTGGCAACAACTTCTACACAAACTACAAGAAAATAAAAAAGCATATGTACTTACAGTAATCCAAAACTTTGGGAGTTCTCCTGGTAGAAAAGGATTTAAAATGTTGGTTGCAGAAGACGGTTTTATTTTTGGATCTGTGGGTGGTGGTGTTATGGAATTTACATTGGTGGAAGAGGCAAAAAGTTTATTGCAATCCCAAAACTTGCCAATTTTATTTAAGAAGCAAATTCACCAAGGAAACGGAAAAGATAAATCGGGAATGATTTGTTCTGGAGAACAAACAGTCGTTTTTCATCCTTTTAATATTGAAAAAATTGATTTTGTAAAAGCACTTTTAGAAAGCTTGCAAAACAATGATCAGAAAACAATATGCTTCTCTCCTACTGGAATTGAATTTGTATCAAACGGAATTACAGAAAAGAATGAAGTAGCGATACAATCTGAGTCTGACTGGCAATTTAAAGAACTCATTTCTTTTAAAGAAACGATTACTATTGTTGGTGGTGGACATGTTGGATTAGCGGTTTCTCAATTGTTTAGGCAATTAAATTTTCATGTGGTTGTGTTGGATAATAGAGAAAACCTAAACACATTAGAAGTAAATACTTTTGCGCATCAAAAACAAGTTATTGATTATGCCAATATTCAAAAACACATCAAACAAGGCAATGATAGTTATGTGGTAATTATGACCAATAAATACACAGATGATAAGTTAGTGTTGTGTCAACTTATTAGAGCCCATTACAAATTTATTGGTGTACTAGGCAGCAAAGCAAAACTAAAAACGATGTGGAATGTGATGGAAAAAGAAGGGTTCACTCTAGAAGAATTGAATCAAGTAAAAGCACCAATTGGATTACACATAAAAAGTCAAACTCCAGAAGAAATTGCGGTGAGTATTGCCGCAGAAATCATTATGATAAAAAACCAAATGCTTTAAAATTTACGGCTAAAAAATATTCTAACATTTTTTGGTAACGCTTTTGTAATAACTAAGTATTCTAGATAATACAAACATTATTACTTAAAGAAAATGAAAATTAAGCAGCTATTCTACTTTGCATGCATTACAAGTATTTTTATCAATTGTAAAAACAACACGATAAAGAATGACCCAATAACCAACATCATAAATATTCAACTAGATAGTTTACTACTAAATCTAGAAATTAATGCTGTTTCAGCAGGAATCATTATTGATGGAAAAACATACACCTTTCACAAAGGAGAATTAACAAAAGGACAAGAAAACACTCCAAATAAAGAAACATTGTATGAAATAGCATCCATTACCAAAACCTTTACAGGTACCTTACTTGCCAAAGCCATCGTTGAAAACAAAGTACAATTAGAGGATGACATTAGAACTTTCATTTCTGGAGATTTCTCTAATTTAGAATATCAGAATACACCTATCACATATAAAAATTTAGCAACACATAGGGGAAGGATTCCACATATGTTTCCAAATAAACCCGAAATTTTCGAAAACCCAAATCATGATACGCTGCCGTTTATCATTAATGATTTACAAAAAGACTACACCAAAGAAGCCTTCTTTAAGGATTTGACTTTGGTGCATGTAGACACCATTCCTGGTTCAAAATTTGGGTATTCTAATGCTGGTGCTAACTTATTAGGATATTGTATCGAGAACATGTACAATCAAAAATTTGAAGACGTCCTTAAAGAACAAATCTTAACCCCTTTACAAATGAACAATACAAAAATTGTACTGAGCAAAAAGGACAAAGAATATTTAGCACAAGGTTATGATGAGAAGCATTTGAAAATGCCTTTTGGAGCTGAGAAAGATATGAATGCAGCCGGTGGTTTAAAATCTACTTTAGGAGATATGATGAAATATGTTGCCTATCATTTAAATGAGAATAATCCAATTATAAAAACATCACATCAAGAAATCTTAGGGCTTTGGGATAATTTTGACAATGGATTATTTTGGCAAATTTTCACAGCCAAAGAAAATAAACCAAGAAAAATATTTCAAAATGGTGGTGCATTTGGAACTTCTAGTTGGTTAACTCTGATCCCCGAAAAGAAAATTGGAGTTTTTATTGTTACAAACACAGCTGGTCCAACGGTGCATACAAAGTTGAATAAAACTGTTGAACGTATTCTTCAGAAATTGAAATAGCCTGTTTTACAATTCAAAAAAACTCCATCTGAGTCGGTGGAGTTTTTTTTGTGGACATGTTTAAATAATTAACTAATCTTTCTTAAGATCGATCTTTTTTAACACCCTTTCCTTATACGAATCTCCAATTGGAATTTCTAGTTGCTCAATTTCAATATCACTCTTGGTGTACGCAGTAATTTTGTTAGTATTTACTATATATGAACGATGAACACGAACAAAATGATCATTTAGTTTTTGCTCAAACTGGGTTATTCCTCCTTTAAAAAGAACCTTTTTTTCCTTAAAATGAATCTGTACATATTCTTTCTTACTTTCAATATATAACACATCTTCGAGTATTATTTTAATGTTTTTTTTATTGCTCTGTATATAGATGTAATCAACTTTTGAATCTTCAATAGTCTTAACACTCTCTAAAAATTTTTCTATGGATGTAAGAAATCTTGTAAAATTAATTGGTTTTAATAAGTAATCAATTACGTTTAACTCAAACCCTTCTAAAGCATATTCTCTAAAGGCAGTAGTAAAAATAACTTTTGGCTTTTTATTCAGATTTTTAAGAAAGTCAGTTCCTTTAAGCAAGGGCATTTCTATATCTAAAAACATTAGATCAATGGGTTGTTCTTGAATAATTTTAAGTGCATCTATAGCCGATTCACAATAAGCCACCACTTCAAAATCATTAAACTCTGACAAGTGTCTTTTCATCAACCTTCTTGCTAATTCTTCATCATCTACAACGATACATTTATACATTACTTAGAAATTAAATTTAGAATTACTGAAAAATTTTGTTGGTTATCGTTGATAACTAATACATGATCTTTTGGATACAAAATATTAAGTTGCGTTTTAATATTTTTAAGACCTATGGATTGCCTGTTTTGATCAATAACTACACCACTTATTGATGATGGTTTTGTATTTTCAATTTGAAAATTAATATTCTCATCTGATGCATTCAGTTTAATTTTAATAACTGCTTCTTTTATTTCCTGACTTACACCATGTTTAAATGAATTTTCTAAAAAGGTAAGTAATAATAGTGGTGCAATTTGCACCCCAGTAGCTACATTGTGTTCAAAACTAATTTTCAGTCTCTTGCCATAACGCAATTTCTCAAGAGCAATATAATTGTTGAGTAAATTAATCTCATTATCTAAAGAAACAAACTGCTCATTACAGCGGAACAATATATAGTCTAAAATTTCTGATAATCGATCTATAACTTCTGGTGCTTCATCAGATTTCTCTAAGGTAAGAACATATAAGTTATTGAGTGTATTAAATAGAAAGTGCGGGTTTAATTGATTTCTCAACGCATCTAACTCAGATGTTTTCTTTTGTTCTCTTAAACTATACACTTCTTTTTGATGCCTATAATACTCAAATACCATTAAAATAATTGTTGGAAAAATGAGGCTAGATATACTATTTAAAAAGGTGAATATATTGGTAATTCGCTCCATAAATAGTAATGGAGGCCTTAATCTAAAAACTTCAGAATACTTTGGCACTAAATAGCAAACTCTAAGTGTCTCATAAGCTACAAAGGCCAAATAAACACAAACCAAGCAACCAAGTCCAAATATTATTTTCTTCTTTTTATATAATAATTGAGGTACTAAAACAAACATGATCACATATGCCAAGCCAAGATGAATTAATACAGTTGAAATACTCATCTCCAATAAAAAAACCTTATTTGGCTCAAAAGGCCATCGTGAGCTTGTATAGTACACCAATATCACAGTCCAAAATAGAAAATGAAAGCGTATTTTTTTATTAGAAATAATATGTCCTAGTGTAGATATCATGTAGCATTCAAATATAGAATAAAAAGACAGCATAGCTGTCTTTTTATAAAGTACCAGGTTCTTTTATTTTACTCTTTTAAAGCGTAGGTTTTTTACTCTTGAAGTTGATATCATAACTCCGTCTATCTTTTGATTAGACTTTTTAAATTGGAAGTCACACATCGGACTCGTAAATAATTCGTCACGTATTTGTCTTAATAAAACCGTTTTTCTACCATTAATATACAATCTAATTTTACCTCTTTCCATTTTAAACTCATAAGAAGCATCAATTTCGTCGCTATAATACCTACCCAAAAAAGATTCAAAATCTTTGGCTGTATACACTTTTGGAGTATAGACTACAAAAGGTGTGCTTTTAGCTCCATTTATGGTTGTTTTTAATTGGTAGTTTCTACCAGTTTTTACGAAAGTTACAAAGGCCTTAATAAATGGAGGCGTTCCCAATACTTTAAACTCATTTTTAGCAATCGGTACCAAAGGATGAATACTTCCTGGCCCACGTACAAACATCAAGGTATCATTTTTTAAAAATATTTTTCTTGAGGACTTCTTTTCAGCATTCCAATAAGTAGCCTCGAATTTTTTAAGAGTTTTATTCGAAAGTTTTATGGATTTTATATTTCTTTTAGTTTCTTTTATTTTAACTTTTTCTACCAACTTATCTTTAAGAAAAATGTCTGCTATTCTATATGCTAAAGGAGTCGCATTGGCATCCTCTCTATTTGTAAATACAATCACAGTAAATTGCTGTTCAGGAAAACGAATAATATTAGACCAAAACCCAGGCTCTCTTCCTCCATGATCTATCGTTTTTAAACCTTTATGTTTCTTTATCTCAAGGCCATTTGCGTATGTTAAAGTTTCTCCGTTGTTTAAAACACCTTGTGTAGTCATTAATTTCCAGGAAGAAGCATTCAATATTTTTTGATTATAAAATTCGTCATCCCATTTCTTTATGTCTTCAACAGTAGTGTAAATACCTCCATCACCTACATTTTCTTGAGTTGATAAAAGAGCAAAGAAAGCTCCAGACCGAGAAGGTCTATACCCAGATGCTTTTTCCTTTATGATCATAGAGTTATCATCAAAAAATTGAGTATTGCTCATGCCAAGTGGCTCAAATAATTCTTTCTTAGCAAAATTTCCAAGACTCAAACCTGATACTTTTTTCACAATTTGTCCTAATAACCAATATCCAGAATTACAATATGAATATTCTTCTCCTGTAGGGAAATTCAACTCTTTTTGCCCTTTTATCCACGTCATAATATCATCATCATTAAAATAATCGTTTGGTCGTAAACCACTTAAATAAGCTATTTGTGGGTAATCTCTCATTCCGCTTGTATGATGTAAAAGGTTTGTAATACTAATGGATTTAGCATACTCTGGAAAATCGGGATACAGAGAATACAGGGATTGGTTTAAGTCTAGTTTCCCTTGTTGGGACAATAAGACAATACAGGCCGCGGTAAATTGCTTAGAATTCGATGCGATACCGAATGCCGTTTTCGAAGTGTTAGGAACATTATGTTCTAAATTTGCTACGCCATATCCTTTAGAATAGAGCATCTTTCCATTTTGAATTACTCCTACAGCTGCACCAGGTGAATCTGGATGATCCCACTTTTTGAATAGATTGTCAACTGCTTCAATTATATTTTCATCTATATAATTTGTTTGTGCAAAAGCACATATTGAGATTAAAAAAAAGGCTAGTGCGCTGGTAAAATGTTTCATAAGGTATCGTTTATCTATCAATTATTTGATGATAAACCTACAATAAAAATCAAAGGAAAATCTAAAAAATCAACCAAACGGCTATATCTGTAAACACAAAGTAAACTACTGTCTTTTAACCTCTTTTTCAACACTAGTCTCCTTTCTTTTGTATGCTGTGATTTAGTGTTTATGATGAGAAACCATAAAAAAAACCTCCATCATTTCTGATGGAGGTTTTTAATTCAACTGATTTATAAAGCTATTTATTTACCACATTCTTTAAGTGCTTCTTCTGCTCTTTCGACTCCTCCAAAAGGATGGAATTCCCCTTTCTGCTTTTCTGTTTTAAACAACTCAATTGAACGTTTTATTTCTTTACAAAAAGGCGCAGTAGATTGACCAAAGAATTTTGCACCTCCCATTCCCCATTGTGCTTTTGCCAACACTACTCTTGGGTTGTTCGGATCAATTGCCAAGGCTTGTTCATATAATTGAACATTTGCTCCAGACAATGTCATTCCGTATTTCTGACCATCAAATGCAACATAAACTGTATTTAATAATGCTTGTGTAATGATAATTTCTGGGTTGTTTTTAGAAATCGCTTTTGCAGCATCTAAAAATTGTTGTGCTCTATTCATTTGTGTAGTTAAAGCAGTTTCATCTTTTAAACTAAACCCTTCTATAATTAAAACAGTTGCTGCATAATATTTTGGCAACCAATTGTCTTTTTCTGCAGAAGCTATTCTTTCAAAAAGCTGAACTGCTTCTGTATTTTTTTGCTGTCCCCAGAGCCCAAATGCTTTGTTCATTCCATTCTCGTAAGGTGTTTGAGCAGATATGTTTGCTGCAAAAATTAGTGCTAATACTAGTATTACTTTTTTCATTGTTATGGTTGTTTATTAATTTATATTCAAATATCCGTTGTTACGGAGGAATCTCCTTTTTATTCTTACCGAGTTGTTGATTAATACTTCTGAATTGTCTTAATGAGTTCCAAATCTTATATCGAGAGAATTATTCTTGATTTTCATTTCAAAACAGTGTAAAAAAAAGGCATCTAATACGACTAAAACAATACACATCCGCACAATGCTTATTTCGCTAAAATTACGTAGTGCAACTATCACATCAAATAATAATTCACAATACAAGCTCTTTCATTTGTTTTTAATTTAAATTTAGAAACATGGAGCATTTAAATACGTTTAGCCTTACAAAATATCAGCACAGAAAAATAATTGGTTATTTAGGCTTAATGCTGCCTCTTATTTTAGTAATCGGTACTTCTATTTTTGGCTGTCACCAAATTCAAAGCTCAATTAGTGATTATTATCATACCATTACCCGCGATTATTTTATTGGAATTACAGTATTAATTTCTTTCTTTTTCTTCACCTATAGAGGATATAAAGGAGATCAAATTGCTTTTAAAATAGCTGCAATTGCAGTCTTGTTTCTTGCCTATTTCCCTACTATAATTGATCCTGATGCCAGAGAGAATTGCTTAGAATTCATAAATACAAACAGGTCTTTTACTATTTCAAGACATATTCATAATACCAGTGCAATCATTTTCTTTACTACTTTAACTTATATTTGTCTTTTCCTTTTTACCAATCCTAGGTATGCTACTTCTAAATTTAAAGAAGCAAAAATTAGACGTATTATTATTAAATTTTGTGGCTATATCATGCTTCTAGTTGTACTTGCTATTATTTCATTTTTTATTTTTAAGCTCCATGAAATTGACCGTATAAAAGAGCTTCATTTGGTTTTTTATTTAGAAGTGACAGCGTTAACCTCTTTTAGCATTGCTTGGTTAGTTAAAGGCCGATTTATTTCTGTTCTACAAAATAACACCCCTTTATAAATTCTTCAATTGATTGTCGTTTTTATTGCTGCTGATTGTCCAAAAGAAACCTACAAAAAAGAATCTATCTGCAGATGGTACTATGGCTTTACTTTCAAATATTCCGTTGTTGTTTGGTTGATTTGAATATTGATATCCATTCACGTTTTTTGTTCCTAACACATTACTAACCGACACATAAAATATTTTCTGTTGACTAATCAAATAGGCCCAATTAGCATTTAATGCATTGTAACTTTTAGTTTTCTGATTTAAAAACCCGCTTATATTTGGGTTTGTATAATTTCTACCTGAAGCAAAATTGTAACTCAATCCAAACTGACTTTTCCAATCGGTAACAAAGTGCTTTACTACTACAGACAAGTTGTGTTTTGATGCAAAATGAGGTGTTGCTGTTTTTGAGTAATTCTTATAATCACGTTCTGTATCTAAGTACGAATATGACACCCAATAATCTGTATTTTTAAATGATTTGTTATCTCTCCAAAAAATATCCAGCCCTTTTGCGTACCCATTTCCATCATTTGTAAAGTTTGATGTTGGCAAAGATGTAGTAGTGTCATATTTTACCAAATCATTGTATTTTTTATAATAGGCTTCAACTCTAAATATTTTTTTATCTTTTACAAACTGGTAATTTGCAATTAAGTGTGATGTGTTTTCTGCTTTAAAATTGGTGTTAAACTTTAAATATGCATCCTTCGGATTTTGATAAAACTGACCATAAGCCAAAGACATTTGCGAATTTGCACCTGTTTTATAAGCTACTGATAGTCTTGGAGACAAAGTGAATTCTTGTAACAACTCTGAATATTCTACCCGTACTCCAATTTTTGAAGCTACCTTTTTTGAAAAGAAAACATCTGCTTCTACAAATGAAGCGAAGATGTTATTGTTAAATCCATAATTGAAACTCCCTTGGGTTGGTTCCTTGTAATCCTCTTTAAAATTGGTCATAAAATATTCTGATCCTATGTTTAATTTAAAGCGATTGCTAAAGTGCTTTTTTAACTTTACTTTAAAGTGTGCAGAATTGTTGGTGTCTTCAATAATAGCATCCATCACTTTAATATCAGATGTATCATTACTCAAAGACAAACCTGTTAAAACACTCCAATCATTTGATAAAAACGCTTGATATGAAGCATTGATGTATAGGTTTCTATTTTTCAATCCAAAACGAACACCTTCAGCGACATTGATGTCTTCTTGTGTAAGCTCAAGTTCTTGAGAACTCATGGCTCCATACAGTTTCAATAAACCATCATTTTTGAATTTATATCTGTATACAGATTCTCCACCAAAAGCTTGTACAGGTTTGTGCCAAACATTTTTATCTGGGAATGCTGATTGATACGGTGCTAAGTTGATATATGATGCGTTCATACTCAATGAACTTTTTTTCCATTTCTGAGTATTCCCAAAGCCTAAACCTACTGTCATAAATGACAAATCTGTTCTTTCTTCTAGTGGTTCATCAACACTTTTTAATGATAATACACTCGATAATGCTTGTCCGTATTCTGCAGAATATCCACCTGTAGAAAATGAAATTCCTTTAAATAGAAACGGAGACAATCTTCCTCTTGTAGGAATGTTCTTTGCGGTTGGAGAATATGGAGTAAATACACGTAAACCATCTACAAATATTTGTGTTTCTTCGGCATCGCCTCCACGTACAAATAATCGTCCGTCTTCAGAAACTGTTGATGTTCCTGGCAAAGTTTGTAATGCACCAACAAAATCTCCCATTGCTCCTGCTGTTGTAACAATATCTAACGGTTTTAAAGCCGTTACTTTTGCATTGTCTCCAGCTTCTAGCGTTCCGGCATTTATAGTTACAGCATCTAAGGTATTTACATCTTCTCTTAGCTTTATAACCAAGTTCTTATATGTTTTCACATCTGCTGTTATTAAATAAGCTTCATAAGAAATAAAAGAAATAATTAACGTTTGAGCTCCTATTTCTGCAGTTGTAAAAGAGAAAATTCCTTTTTCATTGGTTGATACCCCATCATAAGTGCCATCTAAATATACATTGGCTCCTAAAATTGGTTCTCCTTTATTGTCTGTTACTTTTCCAGAAATTGTTGTTTGTGCAACTAAAGAAATTTGACAGATTGCGATTATAAAAAATACTACTTGTTTCATTTTTATGAATTATTTTGATTGTTTGATGCCACAAAGATGTAACAGTTCGGTATTCCTTTATAAAAAGAAACACTGAACTGTAATAATTATATGATGAATTGTTATTTGATGTAATTCTTACTCTTATTATTATTTATTAAGACAGAATCAAGAAGGATATTGCTTATAATACAGGGATGCATAAGTCTACAATGAACTTATTTTCTGGATGCTCCTGAGCATTGTTATAATAGATTTCAAAAGGATCTTGGTCTCTTTTTTTATAGCCATTTTCTGACATCCATACAAAGTTAGACTCCCAAGCTTGCTGAAATTCATTTGGAGTAATTTCAAATCTAGAAATAATACATTTCCCTGGATCCATTGTCTTTAAACTTACTTCTCCCTCAACAGAAGTTTGAGAGTTTAACACAATTGCAGCACTCATTCTAATATTATCTGGATTAGTAATTTTTGGGCTATCGTGATATATGGTTAACAGTCTTAAGTTTTCTTGGCTCATCAACCCTTTTGGTGTTGCCCATCGGATCAACCTCTGAAAAACTTCACCAATTTTATCCATTTCTCCCTTATGGGAAATATATGCCAACTGTATTTCTTCTACCTTTTGTACTGTTGTCTTTGCTTTCATTTTAAACCATTTTAATGAGTTATTTATGTTGCAAATGTATTGATCAAATGAAATTGTTACTTGCCCATTCTTGCTTTCTGCTTTACTAATCTTGCTAAATTTATTTGGGCTTGATTCTTTAAATTCGACAGGGCTCATCCAATAGATTTTTTTAAATGCTCTAGAAAAAGAAGACAGACTTGTGAAACCTAGTATTTCAGAAATTTCTGTTATTGGAGTTTCTTTCTGATGGATTAATAATCCAGCAGCTTTTTCTATTCGCTTGCGGATGATAAAATTATTAACTGTTTCACCAACTACTAAAGAAAACAGTCTATGAAAATGAAATGGAGAAAAATAGGCTTTTTTTGCAATGTCGTTCAACATCAATTTCTCTGAAAGATGAGTTTCTATGTACAAAATAGCATTGTTAATTCTTGCTACATGTTCTTTTCTTATTTGCTGGATATTCTTCATCACTAATTTTCTATTCTATAAATAGCTCTTGGATAATCTAAGATATTTACTTTATCTCGTGTTAATTGTTTGATGGCATCAGAACCGATCCAATTAGAACATTTAGTATCCATTCTCACAATCTCACTTGCAATTCCCAACACTTTCTTGTTTAGATCAATGTTTCGTTTCCCGATATTTCTCAATGACCAGTTCACCGCTTTCCTCACATACAATCGATTATCATTTGACTCTCTTTTTATGATAGAAAAGAAGTTTTCAAAAACTGAATTTGCTGCTTTTTTATCTGCCATGCAATAGGCCGCCAAAATTGCAAATGCAGCTCGTTTTTCAAATTCCTTTTCTCTTTGCGACCATTCTATTATTTTAGGAATAGCAAATGAGCTTTTTGCAAATAAGCCCATACAAAATGAATCACAGATTTCCCAATTTTCAAAAGTAACTACCCATTTTTCTAACAAGTCATTGGTTAATTCTTTAGGATCAAAAATTTTACTGCATAAAATTCGAGCCTCGTAGATCCCTGAATCAAATAACTGGATTGCAAGTTTACTATTGGTTCCTATTTTCTTAGCGAGCTCTTTTAAATCCTTCTGATAAATACCTAATGAGTTATCTGCTACAACACCAAACTTTCGCTTTTTAAATGCAACTTTCTTTGCATTCGCTAATTGGTGCAGCTCATTAATTACTTCTTGATACTTCATAGCTATTCTTGTTCTTTTGCAAAAAATAAAACATCATTCCACTTAAAAAATATAGCCCTACATCAATATAATCTGCTGTATACCTCAAATAAAACTTAGGTAACCAATATTCAAAAATTAGTGAATACAGGGCACTTACATATATAATATTTAAAGGTGATAATTGTATCTTGGCATTTCCTTTAAATTTCTGAATTACAAATAAACAGCTATATAAAACTATTGGAATAATTAGAAAGTCGTTTACATAGAAACGCATTAGTTTTGGTAATAAAATTTCGAGTTTTTCACATACATAAATACAACTTCCAAGTACTATTGAAAATATAAAATAATATGTGAGTTGTTTTTTCATCCAGCTGCAACCATAGCAACAAACCAAGCTATTAATCCACCAATTATATTAAGTACTATCCAAACAGATTGCAAAGCCCAGCCTAAAATTTTTACAAGAAAAAAAGGATGTTTTCGCAATCTATCAGCTAAATTCAATTTCTCAAATTGCTCAATTGCGATAGCCATTTCTTTCTCTTTGACTTTTGTTGCTCTGGTTTCTTCTTTCTTTTTATGAGAGATCAATGCATCACATGTTTCACAGTTATCTCTATCTGTATTAAATTCTCCGCAATTTGGACATTTAATATGTGAAACACTTTTCATATCTTGCTATTTAAAGGATTGTTCATTTTTATTTTTAAATGGTCTTATAATCAATCTTGTTTCTCTATCAAATCGCACATAATTGTATACCCAATTTAAAAACACGATGGCTCTATTTCTAAATCCAATTAGAGAGAACAAATGCACAAACATCCAAACAAACCAAGCAAAAACTCCTTGAAACTTCCAATTTGGTAAATCTACTACTGCTTTATTTCTACCAATGGTTGCCATAGAACCTTTATCATTGTATACAAACGCTTTTAAGGGCTTGCCTTTCATTTCTGCCAGAATGTTTTTTGCGAGTAGTTTACCTTGCTGTAATGCTGGTTGCGCCATCATTCCGTGTCCACGAGGATTTTCTTCTGACATCATTGCTGCAATATCTCCTATTGCATATACATTCTTATAGCCAACAACCTTATTATATTGATCAACTTTAATTCTATTCGCTCTTTCTACAATACATTCTGCCTCTAATCCATCAATCATTTGTCCTTGCACTCCAGCTGCCCAAATAACCGTAGCTGCATTAAATTTCTCATCAGATGTGGTCGTTACTAGTTCTCCATCATAATTGGTTACAATTAGGTTTTTCCAAACGCACACACCTAGATTGATTAAAAAATCTTCTGCTTTTTTAGATGCTTGATTACTCATCGCATCTAATAATCTATCAGAACCTTGAATGATATTTATCTGCATTTGACGAATGTCTAAATCTGGATAATCTTTTGGCAAGATTCCTTTTTTCATTTCGGCCAATGCACCTGCCAATTCAACTCCAGTTGGACCACCGCCAACAATTACAAAATTCATCAGGGCTTTACGCTCTTCAAAATTTGATGTTAACAATGCTTCTTCAAAATTTTCCAACACCAAACTTCTTATGTTTAGAGATTGCGGAATGCTTTTCATCTCCATCGCATGTTTTTCGATGTTTTTATTCCCGAAAAAATTTGTTTTCGAACCTGTAGCTATAACCAAATGATCATATTCTAAAGCACCTATGTTGGTTTCTACCACTTTTTTATCTGGGTTGATGTTAAGAACCTCGGCAAGCCTAAAATGGTAGTATTTTAAGTTATTAAACAACTTGCGTATCGGAAAAGCAATAGAATCTGGTTCTAAGCCTCCGGTGGCAACTTGATATAATAAGGGTTGAAATGTGTGGTAGTTGTGTTTGTCTATTAAAACAACTTGAATGTCTTTTTTCTCTAATCCTTTAGCTAATGCTAAGCCTGCAAATCCGCCTCCAACAATTACAACTCTTGGAAAGCTAGTTTGTGGTATATTCATCGTTTTGAGTACCTCTAACTTAAGTTAATTTCAGTGAAATATTGAGTAGTAAATTTACGGAATATCTGACAAAAACGACTTGATAATAGTCAAAAATTGTTGTTAATTTTCTTTAAGAAAAACTCCTTTTTATTTCTTGCAATGTTTTATTCGAGTTTATATATTCTAAAATTATATTTTTCCGAAGCAAGTTAATCTCTGTGTCAAAATAGTTGGCCCATTTATCATCTAAAAATAGTTTTCTAATTTGAATTACTTTTTTCTGAGCAGTTTCAGTAAAAAACACAAAGACATCTTCTTTAGTTCCTTTATGATAAAAATCGACACCCATGCATTCAAAATCAACTGAAATATAGAACTGTTTTTCGGTTTCGTTTAATGCATAAAAGTCTGTCCATTTTGCAAAACCTAAATAGTAGTTTTGGCTCTTTAGCTTTTCTTTAGAAAGTAATCTCCATCTACAATCGGCGACTCTGCCCCAATGGTTAGAAAAACGATACACTCCTTCTTCCGTATACGAATATTTACTACCTGCTTTGCTTTTAAAATGAACTAAATTTTCATCAAAAAAATCTTGGTCCACCTTTTTGTAACTGCAAAAAGTATGTTTAAAAAAATTGTATTTGGTATAGGTTCTCAAAATCACTATTTAAAACGTCATTGCGAAAGTACTGAAGCAATCTCATAATCTATCAAAAGATTGCTACGGAAAATAAAAAACATCATTCCGAATGACAAATAAAAAACGCAACCAAATTAATGATTGCGTTTTTGTTAATGGATGCTGAAATAAATTCAGCATAAGCGATTCACAACGTTTATAAATAAACGTGTTCTCTGCTTACTTTACTTCTTCGAAGTCTACATCTTCAACAGTATCCCCATCCGCTGCAGCAGCTTCTGGTTGACCTTGTTGTGCACCAGCTTGACCTTCTTGCTCAGCTTTGTACATTTCTTCAGATGCTAGTTTCCAAGCTTCATTTATCTTTTCCATTGCAGCATCAATTAGTGCAATATCTTTAGATTCATGAGCAGCTTTTAATTCAACTAATGCAGCTTCAACTGGAGCTTTTTTATCCTCAGATAATTTCTCTCCAAATTCTTTCAATTGATTTTCTGTTTGGAAAATCATACCGTCAGCTCCATTAATTTTCTCAGCAGTTTCTTTTGCTGCTTTATCAGCATCAGCGTTTGCCTCTGCATCTTGTTTCATCTTTTCGATTTCTTCTTCTGATAATCCAGATGAAGCTTCGATTCTAATCTCGTGAGATTTATTTGTTCCTTTATCTAAAGCAGAAACTTTGATAATACCATTGGCATCAATATCAAAAGTTACTTCAATTTGAGGAACTCCTCTTTGTGCTGGTGGTAATCCATCTAAATGGAAACGACCAATAGTATTGTTATCTGCTGCCATAGCTCTTTCACCTTGTAATACGTGAATTTCTACTGACGGCTGACTATCTACTGCTGTAGAGAATACTTGAGATTTTTTTGTTGGAATGGTAGTATTTGCATCGATTAACTTTGTAAATACATTCCCCATAGTTTCGATTCCTAAAGATAAAGGTGTAACGTCTAATAACAATACATCTTTTACATCTCCAGATAAAACTCCACCTTGAATAGCCGCTCCTAAAGCAACAACCTCATCAGGGTTTACACCTTTACTTGGAGATTTTCCAAAGAATTTCTCAACTGCTTCCTGAACTGCAGGAATACGAGTAGAACCACCAACTAAAATTACTTCATCAATATCAGCAGTAGTTAAACCTGCATTCTTTAATGCTTTAGAACAAGGTGCAATAGTTCTCTTTACTAAATCGTCAATTAATTGCTCAAATTTCGCTTTAGTTAAAGATCTTACTAAGTGTTTTGGTCCACTTGCAGTAGCCGTTACATATGGTAAGTTAATTTCTGTAGCAGCAGAACTAGATAATTCAATCTTCGCTTTTTCTGCAGCTTCTTTTAAACGTTGTAAAGCCATTGGGTCTTTACGTAAGTCCATGTTCTCATCAGCAATAAACTCTTCTGCTAACCAGTTGATTATTTTTTGATCAACATCATCTCCACCTAAGTGAGTATCTCCATCAGTAGCTAATACCTCAAAAACTCCATCTCCTAATTCTAAAACAGAAACATCATGTGTTCCTCCACCAAAATCAAAAACAACGATTTTTTGGTCAACTCCTTTTTTGTCCATTCCGTAAGCTAATGCAGCTGCAGTAGGTTCGTTGATAATTCTACGAACTTGTAAACCTGCAATCTCACCAGCTTCTTTTGTAGCTTGTCTTTGTGCATCGTTAAAGTATGCTGGTACAGTAATAACTGCTTCAGTAACATCTTGTCCTAAATAGTCTTCAGCAGTTTTTTTCATTTTCTGTAAAACCATTGCAGATATTTCTTGTGGCGTATATAAACGTCCATCAATATCTACTCTTGGAGTATCATTATCTCCTTTTACAACTGAATATGGTACTCTTCCTGCTTCATTTTTAGAATCAGAAAACTTGTTTCCCATAAAACGTTTGATAGAATACACAGTTTTTGTTGGATTTGTTACTGCTTGTCTCTTTGCAGGATCTCCAACTTTTCTTTCTCCATCTTCAATAAAACCGATAATAGAAGGTGTTGTTCGTTTCCCTTCTGCATTCGGTATAACAACTGGCTCATTTCCTTCCATCACAGAAACACATGAATTGGTTGTCCCTAAGTCAATCCCTATAATTTTACTCATAATACTTATTTATATAATTGTTAATTCTATTTTACATTTCCCTAATAGTCAATTTGTGTGCCATTACTAAATAGCAAAGGAATTGTCAGTTTCTTTTCTTTTTGAAGGGAATAAAGTGACAGGATGACAGAAAAACACACAGTTGAACATCGTAAAATTCAAAAGAATAACGTTTTTAGAATGGAGTATTTTTATACTTTAGCCAAAAATTAAAGTATGTCGCAATTTATTAGTGTTTTTGATATGTTAAAGATTGGTGTTGGCCCTTCGAGTTCACACACCTTAGGTCCTTGGCGTGCTACTCAACAATGGATTGAAAAACTAAAAAACGAGACTCTTTTCGATGATATTACTCATATTCATATCGATTTGTATGGATCACTTTCATTGACAGGGAAAGGGCATGCTACAGATTTGGCCATTTTATTAGGTTTAAGTGGAACTGATCCGGAATACATTCCGATTGATTCTATTGAGGGTATTATTTCTACCATAAAAGAAAGCACTACATTGCAATTGAACGGAACTAAAAATGTTCCTTATACTGATACTACTGTTGTATTTAATCGTGACTTTTTGCCTTTCCATTCTAACGGAATGACATTTATTGGATATAAAGATGGTACTGTAATCTCTAAAGAAACCTATTATTCTATTGGTGGTGGATTTGTAATTCAGGAAGAAGTGTCAAAACCAAAAGAAACAAAAATCAATAAAAATAATTTTCCATATCCTATTAAAAGAGCATTACAACTTGAAGAGTACTGCGAAAAAGAAAACAAACTAATATCTGAAATTGTATTTCAAAATGAATTGGAATTAAAATCAGCAGATGAAATTGATTTCGAATTACACAGAATTTGGGATACCATGTTAGAATGCATGTATACTGGTTGTCATACTGATGGTATTTTACCTGGCGGATTAAATGTAAAACGCCGAGCATTAAAGATGCACAATAAACTAATTAAAGACGCAGTATATACCAATCATACAGATTGGATAGCTGCCATTAGAACTACTGAAGTTAAGTTTCGTGAAATCTTAAAGTGGGTAAGCTGTTTTGCCTTGTCTGTAAATGAAGTAAATGCATCTTTAGGTAGAGTTGTTACTGCTCCTACAAATGGGAGTGCAGGTGTGATTCCTTCTGTATTAATGTATTATTTAGTAATTGAAAACCACGAAGCTAACTTTGAACACATCAAACGTTTCTTATTAGTTGCTGGAGAAATCGGAAGTGTTTTCAAGAAAAATGCAACTATTTCTGCTGCAATGGGCGGGTGCCAAGCAGAAATTGGCGTTTCTTCTGCTATGGCAGCAGGTGCTTTAACCGAGTTATTAGGTGGTAGCCCTGCACAAAGTTTAGTTGCTGCTGAGATTGCAATGGAGCATCATTTAGGATTGACATGTGATCCAATTGGTGGTTTGGTACAGATACCATGTATAGAACGTAATGCAATGGGAGCAATTAAAGCTATTAATGCTGCTGAATTGGCATTAGATACTGATCCGAAAGATGCAAAAGTACCTCTAGATAAAGTGATTGATACGATGTGGGAAACTGCAAAAGACATGAACCGAAATTACAAAGAAACCTCTGAAGGAGGCTTAGCTGTAACTGTTGGATTGGCTGATTGTTAGGCAGAACAAAATCTAACTAAACCTCTAAATTTGAATTCATTGAACGTTTTTATTCTAAAAAAAAAGCATCTAAAACCTTCAAAGTTTATTTTTTATGAATTTTAATTTCAATAAGTTATTAACATATAATTTTTAATTTATATTATTTACAATATAACGCCCAGGCACTAAATATGTTAATAAACTGAGATTATGTTAATATTTTAAGCTCTAGTTTATTTATATGATAATTAAATTGTTAAAAAGTTAATTTATTGTTAATTTATTTTTTATACGTATTATTGATTAACAATCAATAAATAATATATAATGGAAAAAATTTTAAACAAGTTAATTGATTTACCTCAATTGAT
>Ga0209395_1000343_pt1 | contig 69456 bp, 50 predicted proteins | sample GOMGulsemesocosm_3_FD_184635 | JGI IMG/M metagenome (GOLD analysis project Ga0209395, IMG submission 184635) | Methane-oxidizing microbial communities from mesocosms in the Gulf of Mexico - GOM9D Gulf of Mexico (SPAdes) (version 2) | ecosystem: Environmental > Aquatic > Marine > Cold seeps...
TTAAAGGCTCAAATGGTCTTAATAATGGGAGACAGAAGTTATGGAGGCGGAGAAGTTATGGGAAAGGCTATATCAATTTCTCTTAGCCCTGAAACAAAAAAAGAAATGGCTATTAACAATGGTATGACTAATAGAACATCACGTCTTATTGCTCATGAACTTTTTCATAGTTTTACTTTTGACCAACTAGAGGTTGATGATTCTGGTAAAAATGCGCCATTATACGAATGGTTTAATGAAGGTTTTGGAGCTGAATATGGAGCTTTTTCGGCTTTAGTACGAACAGGGGTTTTTACAGAGTCAGAATTCTTTGATGGAATTATTTACAGAATGAAAGAGTATCAAAAGGAAGTTGATGGCGAATTAACGCTTGTATCTGCAGGAAATGACAAGTTCAAGTATTCCACAACAGTATATTGGGGTGGACTCATGGCTGCTATTTCACTAGATTTTCTAATTCGAGATGAAACCAATGGTAAAAAGAATTTAGATGACTTGTGGGTATACTTGTTAAAGACATATCCTAAAAATGGTAAAGCATTAACATTGACTAAGATTTATGATGCTGCTTTAAAGTTGTATGGGAAGAAAATATCTGATGCATTTATGGATTATACAAGTTCACCTAATGAAATTCCTTTTTTTGAAAACGCAAAGCTTATGGGGCTTAGCTATGAAAATGAAAAAATGATTCTTGCGAAAAATGCAACAGAAAGACAGAGAAAACTATGGTCTAGTTTTTTATCTAAATGATTTGTTTTAGAATTCGTAATTCTTTTATTTTAGTGTAGAAATTTACAGAAAACAATGCCATTATAGAGGTTGGTGCTGCCAGTGATATTGAACTCTTAATACTTGTCATTCCGACCAAAGTGGAGGAATCTTAAAATAATAAAGTGAAAGCATCGTTTAATTACGGTGCTTTTTTTTGTTCTACTGTCATTTAATCTCAGTTCAAGAAGGAAGAAATATTACTCAGCTAAAAGGTAGATTATAAACCAACAACAATTATATTTGTTTACTCAAAAGAACATCAAAAAGTAGAATTGATTATGGGATATAACATTGTATTAATAGAACCTGAAATACCAAACAATACAGGGAATATTGGCCGACTTAGTTTGGCTTCTGGATCAACATTACATTTGGTAAAGCCTTTTGGATTTGAAATTGATGACTCTAGAGTAAAAAGAGCAGGATTGGATTACTGGAAACACTTATCTCTACATATTTATGAATCTATAGATGAATTTTATGCTATAAATAGCGACAAAAAGATGGTATATCTTTCAAGTCATGCAACTAAAAACTATTGCTCCATTGATTTTGAAGACGATTTGTTTTTAGTTTTCGGAAAAGAATCTGCCGGATTACCAGATAGCATCATAAGCAAAAACCCTGACACCCTTTATAAAATACCTATTCACAGCGATCATATCAGAAGTTTAAATTTAGCTAACTCTGTAAGTATTGTGGTATACGAAGGCTTAAGAGTTCTTAACAAGTAGTTGTTTCTTCAAATCGTTGTCATTCTGATTATTGCTGAGATTAAAATATATTTTCATTGAAAAGCACCTAGTAAATCTAATGAGGAACTTATTCAAGCAAAGATTTCTCGACGAGTTCGAAATGACAAAAATATTTGTTTATATTTAAATTATGAAAAAGTAAAATTTCATTGTTAACTAGGTGCAGCAAAATGTAATTGCTTGTTCTTAGTGTAATAAGAAAACCCAACGAGCTCTCCCCTAATTCGTTTTTATTTATATTTTAATTTAGCCGATATAACTAACCATATATAAGCTAGTTAGACTACAAAAAATAATGACCTTAAGAAAATTTTATAAAAACAGAATAAAACGAAAAAAAGTAAATAAGTGGAATTCTCTTATTGAAGAAGAAATAAATAACGAATCTATAGATAATTACCATGTTTCTGTACTAAAAGGAGTAATTAAACATGTTGAAGATAATGGAGGATCTATTTTGTTTATTGATAGACCAATCTATCAAACTTCCAACTTTTCGAAATCTGAGAAACGTATCAATCTTAAAATATGGATAAATAGAATACTAAATCTATTTTATGATTTCCACCTTATAAATAAAGTCTATTTATCAAAAATCACACGTACATACACAAATTCTCCTATAACTGGGACTCCTAACAAGCTTAGGAAAAACTACATGGTAAATGAAGATTTTGAAAACAGTTTTATTAGAGTTGTAAATGGGTATCGTGAAGATATTGAAAAAAAAACTACACAAAATTGTAATTCTATTTATGTATTTGGGTCGTCTTTAGTCTATTCTGTTAGCTGTAAAGATCACCAAACTTTACCTTCATATTTAGAAGCTCAAATTAATTCACCAAAATTTCAATTTATTAATAAAGGTGTTGTATCTGCTGATGTAATGAATTCTTGTTTTGCAATAGTAGACACCCCAATTTCTAAAGGAGATATCATTGTTCTATACGGATTAAATCCACTTTCTCAAAAAGAAAAAAATGAACTTAAAAAGGAGACTAAGTTAGTAGACTTATCAGGAATTTTTAAACGCCCACATAACTTTGGTAATGTCTTTTATGACAATACACATTTAACTCCGGATGGAAATAAAGCTGTTGCAAAATTTATTGCAAAAGAGATTAAAGACAACTTTATTAAGAGAATGAATACTGTTCCATATACACTCTCTGATAAAGAAAAAAACATCTTTCATAAAATTGAGCAATGCAGACTTAGAGCAGCAATTAGATATGTTGACGAAGAATTCCCTCATTATATTAATGTATTAAAATCTAAATACAAACCCGGCACTAATGGGATTGCTGCTATGAATTGTAATCCTTTTACATTAGGGCACAAACATCTTATATCAACTGCATCAAAAATGGTAGATAACTTATACATTTTTGTTGTAGAAGAAGATAAAAGTTATTTCAAATTTAAACAACGATTTGAAATGGTTAAAGAAGCTGTGAAGGACATTGCAAATGTGCAAGTAGTTTCTGCTGGTAAATATGTAGTTTCATCAATGACCTTTCCCGACTATTTTAACAAAGAAGAATCGTTTAATCCGGCTATGGATGTTTCCTATGATTTTGAACTTTTCACAAGTTATATTGCTCCTGCTTTAAAACTTAATACCCGTTTTATTGGAAATGAGCCTTTCTGTAAAACAACGCAAACTCAACATGAAATAATGAAGAAAACCTTACCTCCAAAAGGAGTTTCTGTAATTGAAATTAAACGATTAGAAAACGAGTTCGGTCCTATAAGTGCATCTAAAGTGAGGGAACTAATCCAAAATAAAGAGTTTGATACTCTTAATTCATTTTTACCTAAAACAACTATAGCCACTTTAACTAAATACCAATATTTAAATTAAAACTTCACTGAATACAAACCATCGGTATTAGGCATTAAGAAGAACCTTATATTGATAAAGATTTCTCGACAAGCCTTTCTCGAGCAAAAGCGAGAGGCTCGAAACGACATCTCAATACAATTTCAAATACTTTGATTTCATTTAATAAGACATTCGTTTTTTGTTTACATTTACTTCAATGAATTTCCTTGCACATTTATACCTTTCTAAAGACAACACCAACATTCTAATTGGCAATTTTATTGCTGATGGAATTCAAGGCAATAAGTTTGAGCATTATCCAACAGAAATAAAACAAGGCATTTTATTACACAGAGAAATTGACACGTTTACAGACTCACACCCAATTGTACGCCAAAGCAAACGTAGATTACATGAACGCTACAAACATTACAAAGGTGTTATTATCGATATCTTTTACGATCATTACTTAGCTAAAAACTGGCAACAATATTCAGAAATTCCATTAGATGTATATGTACAATCAGTCTATGCATTATTGCAAGATAATTTTGATATTTTACCAGAGAGAACACAACATTTAGTGCCCTACATGATAGAATACAATTGGCTATACAACTACCAATTCACAGAAGGAATAAAACGTGTATTAAATGGAATGAACCGTAGAACCAAAGGTATTTCTCAAATGGATGTAGCTATCGAAGATTTACAAAACTTAGATGCTGACTTTGAAAAAGACTTCATCCTCTTTTTCAAAGAATTACGTATCTTTTCAGACCAAAAAATTATAGAAATTAATCAATCTACAAAATCATTATGAAAAAATTACTTTCATTAGTTACTATAGCATTATTCTTAGCTAACTGTACAACTCCAACAAAAGAAACTGTTGTTGGTTTAATCGCAGAAAAAGCAATGGTTGTTTCAGCAAGAGTTGAAGCTTCTCAAATTGGTTCAGATATATTGAAAAAAGGAGGAAATGCATATGATGCAATGGTTGCTACTCAACTTGCATTGGCCGTTGTATATCCTGTTGCTGGGAACATTGGTGGAGGTGGTTTTATGGTGCATAGAGACAATAAAGGAAACACAGGCGCTTTAGATTTTAGAGAAAAAGCTCCTTTATCTGCAAATAGAGATATGTACTTAGATGCAGATGGAAATGTGATTCCGGGAATGAGTAATTTCGGAGTACATTCTGCTGGTGTTCCTGGTTCTGTAGCTGGGATTATGGAGGTCTATGAAAAATACGGAAGCTTACCTTTTAAAGAGTTGGTACAACCATCAATAGACTTAGCAAGAAATGGTTTTAGAGTAACAAAAAAACAAGCCAGTGCTTTAAACGGAACTCGTAAACGTTTTGAAAAAGCAAATAACTATAAAATTCTATTTGATAATGAATGGAAAGAAGGCGACTTATTACAACAAGAAGAACTTGCCAAAACATTAGAAAGAATTAGAGACAACGGTAGAGATGGTTTTTACAAAGGAAAAACTGCCGATTTAATTGTCAATTACGTAAAAGAATTAGGTGGAAATATTAGCCATGAAGACTTGGTTAAATACAAAGCAATATGGAGAACACCAATTGAATTCAATTACAAAGGTTATACGGTTATTTCAATGACAATGCCTGCAAGTGGTGGTATTTGTTTAGCACAAATTTTAAAATCGATTGAACCTTATGACTTATCAAAAATAAAACATAACTCTACAGAATACGTGCAATTATTAACAGAAGCAGAAAGAAGATCTTATGCAGATAGAGCACATTTTTTAGGAGATATGGATTTTGTAAATATTCCTCTAGATAGCTTAACTGCTCCTGCATATATTAAAGATAGAATGAGCTCTTTTTCTTGGGATAAAGCAACTAAATCTTCAGATGTTTCTCATGGTAAAGTATTAGGTTATGAGAGTGATGAAACCACACACTACTCTATTATAGATCAGTTTGGAAATGCAGTTTCTGTTACCACAACTTTAAATACTGGTTACGGTTCTAAAGTATTTGTAAAAGGTGCAGGGTTTTTCTTAAATAATGAAATGGACGATTTTAGTGCAAAACCTGGTGTACCAAATGTATATGGTTTATTAGGATCAAAAGCGAATGAAATTGCTCCTGAAAAAAGAATGCTAAGTTCTATGACACCAACTATTGTAGAGCACAACGGAAAATTAAAAATGGTTGTTGGAACTCCAGGAGGATCAACCATTATTACGTCTGTATTGCAAAATATTTTAAATATAGTGGAATATGATATGGGAATGCAAGAGTCTGTTAACAAAGCACGTTTCCATCACCAATGGTTGCCAGATTATATTAGAATGGAACCTAATGGGTTTGACAGTATTACCAAAGCAAACCTAAACAGACTTGGATATAAATTATTAGAACGCAATTCATTAATAATTGGACGTGTAGATGCTATTTTAGTATTACCAAACGGGAAATTAGAAGGTGGTGCAGACCCTCGTGGTGATGATGCTGCAGTTGGATTTTAAATAAATAGCTATGAAAAAAAAACTTTTCACATTAAACATTCTCTTTTTAATTTTGTTATCTAGCTGTAGCAAAAGTGATAAAAAGACAAACCCCATAACAATAGAACCTGTGATGGAGAATTGGTACAGGACAACCACTCTTCTTACAGATACACATATTATTGAAGAACCTAAGAGTTCACAAGGAAACGTAAGCTACCTTATAAAAGGAGATACAAAAGCTATTATGATTGATACTGGTTCTGGGGAAAATAATGGTTATAAAGGCTCAAAAATTAATTACCTAACTAACGATTTAACAGACCTACCAATTACGTTATTACTTTCTCACTTTCATTTTGATCACAACCAAAATATTAATGAGTTTACCAATATTGCTTTTCCAGACATCTCTTTTTTAAAACAAAAAGTGGTAAATAACGTGTACAACTTTTCTGAAGAAGACTTATTTTCTGGAACCTACCCAGAAAACACTATTGTAACAGAATGGCTACCACTAAATACAGATATTGATTTAGGTAATAGAATCATTCAATTAATAAACATTCAAGGACATACAAAAGAATCTGTTGCCGTTATTGACAAAACCAATAAACTTGCTTTTTTAGGTGATTATTTATACAATGGAACCTTATTTTTATTCGATGTAAATGATGTGGATAGCTACAAAACAAGTGTAGATTATCTTATTTCTATTTTAGATTCAGATTACAGGTTATTTGGTGCTCATGGTACTCCAGAAATCAATTTTGCTAAATTAAAAGAATTGCAAGATTTTTTAATTTGCATTCAAAATAATTCTTGCAGTCCAAAGAGTCAAGTTGTTTGGGGAAAAGATGCATATCTATATGAATATAACAGCATGAAAATTCTAGTATTTTTAAACTAAGCATTATTGTGAAACAAATACAACCATTCCATTTAGCAATTCCTGTAGCAAACTTAGAGGTTTGTAGAACTTTTTATAGAGACACTTTGCAATGTAAAGAAGGCAGAAGTTCTGAGTCTTGGGTAGATTTTAATTTCTTCGGACATCAATTGGTACTTCATCAAAAAGAGGGAGTAAACATAGAGCTACCAATTACAAATCCTGTTGATGGACACGATGTTCCTGTTCCGCACTTTGGAGTTGTATTAGAGTGGAATACTTGGCACCAATTGGCAGATTCTCTAACCAAAAAGGGAATTGATTTTATTATTGCTCCAACCATTCGGTTTAAAGGTAAAGTTGGTGAGCAAGCAACGCTGTTTTTTTACGATCCAGAAAATAATGCTCTAGAGTTTAAAGCTTTTAAAGACATCAATCAATTGTTTGCTAATTAGATGCAACTTTCAGAAACTCATATTGCCATTCTCTTAGAAAACCCTATTCGTTTTCAAGAATATGCGGTGGGTATATTCAAATCTATACCTACAAAATCCGGCATCAAAAAAGCCATTAAAAAAGGGCATGTTCATATAGATGGAAAACTTGCTACTACAGCACAATTTATACAAGGTGGAGAATGTATTGAGTTATTTGAAAGTGATCAAGGAACCCAATTTAAACGCCTAGAACTACCTCTTGAAGTTTTGTTTGAAGATGACTATTTAGCAGTCATTTACAAACCAGCAGGAATTGTGGTTAGTGGAAATAAATTTGTAACCATTGCAAATGCATTGACACAAAACTTACAAAAAAGCAAACAACAAGATGCTGTAAAACCTCAACCAATACACAGATTAGATTACCCAACATCTGGTGTTTTATTAATTGGAAAAACAGCCGCATCAATTATAGCTTTGAGTCAATTATTTGAAACAAAAGAAGTTCAAAAAACTTATCATGCTATTTGTGTTGGGAAAATGAGTGCCCAAGGCATGATCAACAAAGAAATTGATGATAAAACTTCTCTAACTAAATATCAAGTTTTACAAAGTGTTGCTTCTCCAAGATTTGAGTTTTTAAACCTCGTACAATTGTCTCCAAAAACAGGTAGAAAACATCAATTGAGAATTCACCTTTCTTCAATTGGGAATCAAATTTTAGGAGATAAAGAATACGGAAATGAAGACTTAATTTTAAAAGGAAACGGTTTATACCTACATGCTTCTACTTTGGAGTTTATCCATCCTTTTACAAAAGACCCCATTTGCATAACCAAAGAATTACCTAAAAAATTCGAGAAGATTTTTCCAAATTATATTCCTTAAATGTTAACGTTAATTTTTGGATCAATTGCATTGTTTCTTCTTCGTTATAGGCTGCAAAACCCAAACGTATTGCGTTGTGTTTTGTTTTTTGAGGATCGTACCTTGCCCAATCACCAATAATTAACTCGTGTTTTAAAGCGAATTCTGAAACTACTTTCCAAGAATATTTTTTATTTAATTTCAGCCAAATTGCCATTCCTCCTTTCGGAATTTTAAATTCAAAATAATCAGATAATTCAACCTTTAGAAGAGAACACATTAAGTCTCTTCTCGTTTTATAGACTTTTAGTACCTTTTTTATATGCCTGTCTAAATCGCCATTCTCAACAAACTCTGCAAAAGTCAATTCTAAAAGCGCATCTCCTTGCCTATCTACAATTTTTCTATAAGCAGCAGCTTCATCAACAAATTCTTTAGAAGCAATTAAATAACCTACCCTAAAAACTGGTGCAACTGTTTTACAAACCGAACCAATATAAATTACATTTCCGTTTGTATCGTGGCTTGCCAACGGCAATATTGGCGAATGATTGTAATTAAAATCGTAATCATAATCATCTTCAATAATGGCAAAATGATATTTCTTTGCAAGATTTAATAAATGAATTCTACGCTCCGCAGATAAAGTTACTGTTGTAGGGTGATGATGATGAGAAGTTACATATACGGCTTTTACGATTAGCTTTTCACACAGTTGTTCAATCTCATTAGTATTCAATCCATTTTCATCAACTGAAACTCGTAAAATTTTAGAACCTTGGTTTTGAAAAGTAGTATCTGCTGCAATATAATTGGTGGCTCCAACAATAACAACATCATCTTCTTTTAATAGTAATTGAGAAGAAATGTAGATTCCGTTTTGACTTCCGCGAGTAATTAAAATATTGTCTTTACAAATATGTAATCCTCGCGTTTTATTCAAGTACGTTGCCAATACAACTCTTAATTTCTCATTTCCATAAACAGAACCATAAGCCAAGTGCTTATACGCTTCTTTCTTACTTGTTAAGCGCCTATAAATTCTAGCAATTTCATTTATAGGTGCTAATCGTCCATCTGAAACACCATCATTAATTGACATGTACTTCTCTGAAGGAGCTGCAAAATTTTTTCTTAAGTGTTCATTTTTATAAAACTCAAATCCTACCTTCTGCTTCGAAACATTTTTTAGAGTATTGATATAATCTTGTTGCTGCAATTCTGGCAAACTGCTATGCACAAAAGTTCCTTTTTGAGGAACACTTTCTGTCCAACCTTGCAATAACAATTCTTCGTAACAAGCAACAATCGTTTTTCTATGTACTCCTAATAATTCTGACAAAGTTCTACTACCTGGTAACTTTGTTTTAGAAGGCAATCGATTGGTTTTAATCAATTCGATTATCTGCTTAGACAATTGCAAATACAAGGGTTGCTTATTTTTTCTATCAAATGAAATACTTGTTTTATACGGAAACATAACTGGACTACTAAATATATTTATTCTGGATGATTATTGCAGTCCATAAAAGTATTATTTTTACACCAACAAAACAATATAATTATGATAAAAGCAGAAATAAGTCCAAATGAATATCACGAATATTATTCAGTATATTTAGATTTGGTCAATGACAACACAGAACTTATTGAAGGATACCGTAAAGGTAAAAAAGACATGATAGACTTAATCAATTCAATTTCTGAAGAGAAAATGTCTTCCCGATATCAACCAGAAAAATGGAGTATTAAAGAACTCTTTCAACATTTAATAGACACAGAACGAGTTTTTATGTATCGTTGTTTTAGAATTGCAAGAAATGATAAGACAGAATTGGCCGGTTTTGAACAAGACAATTTTGTAAAACCCTCAGAAGCTGATTTAAAATCGAAAGCAGCATTGTTAGAAGAATTTTCTATCAACAGAGAAAATTCAATTGCATTATTAAAAAGTTTATCCGACAAAAACATGAGTTTTATTGGCAATGCAAATGGTGGAAATGCTTCTGCAAGGTCTGTAGCTTTTACAGTATTAGGTCATGATATGCATCACACAAACATCATTAAAAAAAATTATTTATAAAAAGCAATGGAAGAGTATTCTAAATCAAAATTAAATCGTGTAAAACGAGGTCAAAATCGAGCAACTTACGATGTTGAAAAAATCAATACAATACTTGATGCTGGATTTATTGGTTATGTAAGTTATAATTTTCAAGGTAAAGCAATTTCCTTACCAATGGCTTATGGCAGAAAAGACAATAAAATATATTTACATGGCTCACAAGCCAATAGAATGCTAACATCTTTACTTGAAGTAAAAGAAATGAGTATGACAGTGATGCATTTAGACGCATTGGTTTTAGCAAGGTCAGGATTTCATCATTCTGTAAACTATAGATCTGCAACCGTTTTTGGAACAGCTAAAAACGTTGAAGATCCAACTGAAAAGAATGAAGGATTAAAATGTTTTATGGACCATATGATGCCTGGAAGATGGGATGGAGTTAGAGAAATGAACCAGGAAGAATTTGATAGGACATTAGTAGTAGAAATGACGATAGAAACCGCTTCTGCTAAAATTAGAGATGTTGGTGTTGCTGATGAACCAGAAGATATTAGTTTGCCAGTTTGGGCAGGTTTAATGCCTTTAAAGCAAGTTGCTGGATATCCAATTTCTGATAAAGATGTACCAAAAGGTGTAGAAATCCCAAATCATGTTTTAGAATATTATAAAGCCAATAAATAATAGTAAATTAGCTGCTCAGGCAATTTATTATTAGATGAAAAAAGTTTTAAAAACAATAGGAATATTTTTGGCAATACTAATCGTTGGTATTGCCATTTTTTATGTTGCATATAACGAGAGCCTCCCAAATGGTGTTCAAGGAAAAGAAGCTGACAACCTAGCTACAAAAATGCTAACAGCATTAAACCATGAAGCTTATAAAGATACTGAAGTTTTAGAATGGAGTTTTAGAGGAGAACATTTTTATACATGGAATAAATCTGAAAACACAGTACTTGTTTCCTGGAATAAAAACAAAGTTAAACTCGATACTAAAAATACTGAAAATTCAAAAATTATTAAATCCGATAAAGGAGCTAATTCATTAAACTTAATTCAACAAGCAACAGATTATTTTAATAACGATAGCTTTTGGTTAGTTGCCCCATATAAAGTTTTTGATCAAGGTGTAGAAAGAAGGCTCGTAAAACACAATGACAAAGACGCTCTATTAATCACCTATACTTCTGGTGGCTCTACTCCTGGCGATTCATATTTGTGGATTCTTGATAAAAATGGATTACCAACAAGCTATAAAATGTGGGTTAGTATTATTCCTATTGGCGGATTAGAAGCTACTTGGAGTGATTGGACTACCACAATATCTGGAATTAAATTACCCACAAAACATGCTCTTGCCATCATCAATAAAGAGTTGGATATGGGAAAAGTTACAGCATACAATCCTAAAGCAGATAAATTAGCCGAAGCAATATTAGAAACCATTAGACATGAAGCCTATAAAAAAACGCGTTATATAGAATGGAGTTTTGGAGGAAGGAGATCTTATAAATGGGATAAAACAACACATATAGTTGAAGTAAGTTGGGGTGAGAATAAAGTAATCTTACATCCTAATAACTTAGAGAAAAGCACTCTTTTTATAGACGGAAAAGAAAGCATAGAAAATAAAGATAAATTAGTAAGAAAAGCCGAATCAAGTTTTAATAATGACAGCTTTTGGTTGGTTGCTCCGCACAAACTTTTCGAACCTGGAATTATAAGAACTATTGTTCAGCACGAAGGAAATGATGCTTTAAAAGTTAAATACACAACTGGCGGAACTACACCAGGAGATTCTTATATATGGGTTTTAAATGAACACCATTTGCCTTTAAAATATTTAATGACTGTTCCTAGTATGAAAATGAACCAAGTTCCCGCTACCTGGGAAGATTGGTTTATTACAGAATCTGGAACAATGCTCCCAAAAATTCATACCTTTTCTAGTGGTAGAAAGTTAAGTATGGGAGAAGTAAAAGCTTATAATTAATAATTATATTTACGCTATGACAGCAAAAAACATTTCAAACGGAATTTTACGTGCATTGGCAATTATTTTAGGAATTGCACTGCTACTCTATTTTCTATATATGATACAATCTGTAATTGTATATATCATTATAGCTGCAGTAATTTCTTTAATTGCTCGACCATTAATTCTGTTTTTAAGAAAACGATTAAAATTTCCGAATATCCTTTCAGTTATAACCGCAATGGTAGTTTTAGTTGGTTTATTAATTGGAATTATCGGAATGTTTGTCCCCTTAATTATTAAACAAGGAGAAAGTTTATCGCTACTACAAACAGATGAACTTCAGCAAAATATACAAAGTGTAATAAATCATGTAAACGAATATTTTTTAGATAAAGATATCAACTTGCTTTCAGAATTAAAAAATGTCGATTTCTTATCGGGGTTTCAAGCGATTCCTAATCTTTTAAATTATGTAGCAGGAGCATTAGGATCTTTAAGTGTTGGTTTGTTTTCTGTTTTATTTATTTCATTTTTCTTCATGAAAGATAGTAAGCTGTTTATGAATGGGGTAACCACATTAATTCCGAACAAAAGCGAAAGCAGGTTTACAAAATCTACAGAGATTATCAAAAATTTGTTATCGAGGTATTTTATTGGATTGGTATTACAAATTACCATTCTATTTGTTTTATATACTATTATTCTATTGATTTTCGGAATTAGTAACGCCGTTGTTATTGCTTTTTTATGTGCTTTATTAAACTTAATTCCATACATCGGCCCTATGATAGGAGCAGTAATTATGTTCTTGCTATCTATGACAAGTAATTTAGGACAAGATTTTCAAACGGAGATTTTACCAACAACTTCCTATGTAATGATTGGGTATTTAATTGCGCAATTGATCGATAACTTTTTCAGCCAGCCTTTTATATTTTCAAAAACTACAAAATCGCACCCATTAGAAATTTTCTTAATTATTATTATTGGTGGATTAGTGTTTGGGGTGATTGGGATGATAACAGCTGTACCAATGTACACTGCTTTAAAAGTTATTTTAAAAGAGTTTTTATCTGATAATAAGATTGTTAAATCTCTAACCAAAGATATATAATTGAATCCTGAAATTTTAAATCCAATAGTCCAGCAATTTATTACTGACAATCTAAATTCTGACAGTTCTAAATTACTTTTCAAAGGAAGTCCTTTTGATACAGTTTCGATTCAAGAATTAGTAACACAAATTGTTTCAAAGAAGAAATCTGAAAAGAAACTCCCAACTTGGTTTGCAACAGAAAACATCTATTATCCACCAAAAGTTAATATTGAGCAAACCTCTTCAGAAGTAACTGCCAACTATAAGGCCTCTTTGATTTCTGGTGATTCTGTGATTGATATCACTGGCGGATATGGTGTTGATTGTCTTTCTTTTGCAAAAAAAACCAAAAAAGTAACTCATTGCGAGTTAAACACAAACTTATCAACAATTGTTAACAACAATTATCAACAACTGAAAATCAACAATATAAGAACAATTTCTGGAAATGGAATTGAGTTTTTAAAAAATACCAAAGAAAATTTTGATTGGATTTATATTGATCCATCAAGACGAGATAATAGCAATAAAAAAGTTTTTTTGCTAAAGGATTGCTTACCAGACGTTCCAGCAAATTTAGAATTACTTTTTTCGAAATCAAATAATATACTCGTTAAGAATTCTCCAATATTAGACATCTCAAAAACAATTGAAGAACTGTGTTTTGTCAAAGAAATTCATATTATTGCTATCACAAATGAGGTTAAAGAATTGCTATTTGTTTTAGAAAAAAACTATGCGGACTCAATAGAAATAAAAACTATAAACCTTTCAAAAAACAATACACAACTATTTGATTTTCAGTATATAACCAAAAACACCTCAACATATTCAGAACCGAAAAAGTATATTTACGAACCCAATTCAGCCATTTTAAAATCTGGAGGATTTCATGAAGTAAGTCATCAATTTAATATTGATAAACTACATCAACATTCTCATTTATACACTTCTAATGAACTGATTGAATTTCCAGGGAGAAGATTTATAGTAGAGCAAATCTCTTCCTATAACAAAAAAGAAATTCAAAAATGCTTAAAAGAAAATAAAGCAAATATCACCACAAGAAATTTCCCTGAAACGGTTGCTCAAATCAGAAAAAAAACAAAAATTAAAGATGGAGGTACTCAATACCTTTTTTTTACAACTGTTAACAACGATAATTTAAAAGTGTTGATTTGTTCACAGGTTTTTTAACAATTTTTAAAGCAAAAAATATATTCACATTCTACAAAAAAACATGCTAACTCATTTTAAGGTAGTAATTTATATATATTTGCAATTATATTTAGATTATGAATTTCATAATCTTCCCTCAAACAGTATGTTTTATTTTTAGGGGTATAAAACATGCTGAAAGCCTTGATTTAATCAAGGCTTTTTTTATGCCAATTTTTCTTTATATCTGCCATGTAATTATTGTTCATCTAGCACCATTAGTTGCAATATTTTATTAAATTTAACCTTTATAAAATATAGCAATGGCAAATAAGAATATTAGAACACTTTCATCAAGAAAAGAACTAGATGATAATCTATTTGAAAATATAGCATCAGCTTCTCAAAAAGAACAATCTAAAGAAGAACTCCAGAAATTATCAAAACGTTTCATGTTAGATGATTCTGTTGTGCTTGGTACTAGTACTTTTTATGATTTTACTAGAGAAGAAAACAAAAACAAAAAAGTGCATGTTTGTACAGGTACGGCTTGTATGGTTGCTCGTACTCAAGATAATATTCACAAAAACTTAGAAGATCATTTTAACTCAAATGAAATTGGTCATGCTGCATGTGTTGGTCATTGCCATTCTAATAACGCATTTATGTATGATGATAAAACATACAATGCTGCTACTAAAGATGAAGTTAAAAACATCATAAATAATAAAAGCTATCAAAATAATGATTACAAAGTAGCTTCTAATACTACACCAATTTTAACTTCAAAAATTGACGATGTAGCAGCCTTTTATCAATTAGCTGAACAACTTAAGAATAATTCACAAAATACAATTCAGCAATTAAAAACTTCGAACCTTAGAGGTCGTGGTGGAGCTGGTTTTCCGTTTTGGTTTAAGTTAGATGCTGTTATTAAAGAAGACAGCAACCAAAAATACATCGTTTGTAATGCCGATGAAGGAGATCCCGGAGCGTATTCAGATATGTACTTAATGGAACATCAAGCGCATAAAGTATTATTCGGAATGTACGTTGCTGGATTAACAGTTGGTGCCGATACTGGTGTTTTATATATCCGTGGAGAGTATCCAGACTCAATTAAAATTGTTGGAGAAGCTATAGAAGAATTAATAGCGAAAAATTTAATTCAAAATTTCAAATTTAAAATTATCCGTGGTCAAGGATCTTATGTTTGTGGAGAAGAAACGGCATTGTTAAATTCTATTGAAGGATTAAGACCAGAAGTTCGTGTTCGTCCTCCCTATCCTGCACAATACGGATTATACGGGAAACCAACTGTACTAAGTAATGTTGAAACCTTTGCAAATATTCATTGGATTTTAGAAAACGGAGGTGAAGCTTATGCTGCTTTAGGAAAAGGACAATCTACTGGTACAAAATTGGTTTCTTTAGATAGCTTTTTCAATTCACCCGGAATGTATGAAATTGAAATGGGAACACCATTACAAACCATTTTTGATGAATTTGGAGGTGGATTTAAATCAGAAATAAAAGGATTACAAATTGGTGGACCACTTGGTGGAATAGTACCAATGCACAAAATTAAAGACTTAACCTTAGATTTTGAATCTCTTGGAAGTAATGGTTTTTTACTAGGACACGCTAGTTTCGTGTCAATTCCAGTAGATTTCCCAATGGTAAAATTCTTAGAACATTTACTAGAGTTTACTGCGGATGAATCTTGTGGAAAATGTTATCCATGTAGAATCGGCTCACACAGAGGAATGGAAATGCTACAAAAAGCACAAAATTCTGATTACAAAATAGACAAACAATTATTTGATGATTTATTAGAAACCTTAGAAATTGGCTCTTTATGTGCATTAGGTGGCGGAATTCCTTTACCAGTGAAAAATGCATTACAATACTTTAAGAATGAATTAAACGAATACTTCACAAACGACTAGAATTATGAAGACAGCATATATAGATAACGTAGGATATGAATTCAATTCTGGAGAAACTATTTTAGAGTTTGTAAGAAGAATTGAAAGTAATAAAGATGCCATACCAACCATGTGTCAAGATGATCGTTTAGAGAATTTTGGTTCATGTAGAGTTTGTTCTGTAGAAGTTGCTCGTGAAAAAGACGGCCCAACTAGAACCATGGCTTCTTGTCATACTCCTGTTGGTGAAGGTTTATACATTTATCACAATACCGATAAAATGAAACGCCTTCGTAAAAACATTGTCGAGTTGGTCTTAACAGATTATCCAGCAGACAAAGTTTTTCCGCCTGAAAATAAAAAAGCTACACCTTTTCAAGAAACAATTGCTCAAATCGGAATTCCGAATGTTAGGTACCCTGAAGGGAAAAATCATTTAGATATTGAACCAGATAGAGCACATCCATATATTAAATCAGATTTATCTCAATGTATCAACTGTTTTCGTTGTGTAAGAGCCTGTGAAGAAATTCAAGGTGAAATGATTTTAGGAATGTCAGGGCGTGGTTTTGCAACAAATATTATCAAAGGATTTGACACTTCTTTTGATGAATCAGCCTGTGTTTCATGTGGAGCTTGTGTACAAACTTGTCCTACAGAAGCATTGACAGATAAATACGAAACTAAAACATTAGTAGCTGATAAAACTGTAAGAACAACATGTACTTATTGTGGTGTTGGCTGTCAGTTAGAAGTCTCAGTTATAGATGGAGAAATCAAAGGAATTCAAGCTCCAGAAACTGCAGAAGTAAACGAAGGTCACACCTGTTTAAAAGGTCGTTTTGCATTTGAATTTTACAATCATTCTGAGCGCCTACGTGAACCGATGATTAAGAAAAATGGTAAGTTCGAAGAAGTTTCTTGGGATGAAGCCTATGATTTTATTGCTACAAGAATGATCGCAATAAAAAACAAATATGGTGCAGATGCAATTGGTGGAATTTCATCATCTAGAGCAACAAATGAAGAGAATTATTTAATGCAAAAAATGATTCGTGTTGCTGTAGGAACCAACAATATTGACGGTTGTGCACGTGTTTGCCACGCTCCTACTGCTTATGGAATGCAACAATCTTTTGGAACAGGTGCTGCAACAAATTCTGTTGAAGATTTAAAACAAACAGATGCAATATTCTTATTTGGAGCAAACCCTGTAAAAGGGCATCCTGTAACTGGAGCCAAAATCAAACAGGCTTTTATGAAAGGTATTACCTCAATTGTGGTCGATCCAATCAAAACAAAATTAGCAGATTTAGCTACTTATCATTTACAAATTAGACCAGGAACAAATGTTGCTATTTTAAACATGATCTGCCATTATATTATCGCAGATAATTTAGTAGATGACAGTTTTATAAAAGATCATACAGAAAAATACGAAGAGTTTAAAAGTCATGTTGAAGGTTTAAACATGGACGAGCTTTCTGTCTTAACAGGAGTTGATAAAGAACTAGTTCGGAAAGCGGCTTTTGCATATGCTTCTGCTGAAAGAGCCATGGAATTTCATGGACTTGGAGTAACTGAACATTTTCAAGGAAGTAAAACGGTAATGTTGCTATCAAATTTAGCAATGATGACAGGTAATATTGGTAGAAATGGTGTTGGATTGAATCCGCTTCGTGGACAGAACAATGTGCAAGGAGCTGCAGACATGGGCGTACAACCACATCAAGGAGCTGGATATATGGACATTAACAAGCCTGAGGTTCAACAATATTACGCAGATAAATATGGTGTTGAAAAAATGCCAGAACGTGAAGGATATAAGATTCCGCAAATGCTAGATGCTGCTATTGATGGAAAATTGAAAGCATTGTACATCATGGGAGAAGATACTATTATGACAGATCCAAACACCAATCATAGTATCAAAGCTTTTGAAAAATTAGAATTAATTGTTGTTCAAGAATTATTTATGACGGCAACAACAGAAATGGCAGATGTTATTTTACCAGCTTCTTCCTATTTTGAAAAAAATGGAACGTTTACCAACGGAGAACGTAGAGTACAACGTGTAAATAAAGTGGTTGAACCTATTGGAAACACAAAACCTGATGGTCAAATTATTATTGACATGATGGATCGATTGGGATATCAGCAGCCAACTGGGTTAACATATAATGCTGCCGATGTAATTGAAGAAATATCGGATGTAATTCCGTTTATGAAAGGACTTTCTTGGGATCGTTTAGGAGAAAACGGATTGCAATGGCCAATTAAAGAAGATGGAACAGATACGAAAATGCTGCACATTGACGGCGCCTTTAAAAAAGGAATTGGAACTTTTCATCATTTCGATTTTGAAGAATCACCAGAAATTGTAACTCACGGAAAAAAATTCCCTTTTATCTTAACAACAGGTAGAGAATTAGAGCATTATAATTCGGGCACCATGACTCGTAGAACTGATAACCAAAAAATATTAGCAAAAGATGTGTTGGAAGTACATCCAAAAGATGCCAGAAGAAAAGGTATTGAAGACAATGAAATAGTTCGAATATTCTCTGATCGTGGATCAGTAGAAATTCCGGTTAAATTTTCAAAAAATGTAAAACGTGGCGTTTTAAGAACCACTTTTCATCAACCAGAAGTATTTATTAATATCATTACTGGAAGCGTTGGCGACGAAGAAACCATGACTCCAGAATATAAAGTTGTAGCAGTAGATTTTGAGCGAATTTAATTTAAAAAACAAATCACATTTCATCTATGATGGAATTCTAGTTTCTAACGGAAATCAATCTAAAGTTTCGGACGGAATAGTAGTTGAGGCTGCCTTGCAAATTAACATCAACAAAGAGTCGTACACAGTAGTTATGAGAACCCCTGGTCACGATTTTGAATTGATTAGAGGCTTATTATTTGCTGAGGATATTTACAAAGGAATAAAAAATTTAGAATTTGAGATCGTTGAAGAAAAATCAAATGGTTTTTCGATCATCAATATCAATATTTCAAAAGAAGAATTAGGAAAAGGCTACTTAAACAAACGCACATTATTATCTGTTTCTTCTTGTGGAATCTGCGGAAAACAAGAATTAGAAGACATCGAATTAAAAGGAACTGCACTAAAAAAAGAACAACTTTTCTCTTCTCAATTAATCGAAAAAATGTCTTTAAAGATGAGCTCCTTACAAGAGACTTTTAAACACACTGGTGGTAGTCATGCAGCGGCAATATTTGACAAAAATTATCAACTCCTTTCTATCAAAGAAGATATTGGAAGACACAATGCCGTTGACAAAGCAGTTGGAGATTTAGTACATCAAGATAACTTAAAGCAAGCATATTGCATGTTGGTTAGTGGTAGAGTTTCCTATGAAATTGTTTCAAAAGCATTTATTGCAAAAATCGGAATTATTGTAGCCGTTTCTGCCTGCTCTAGTTTGGCTATAGATTACGCAAAAGAATTCGGAATTTGTCTAATTGGTTTTAGTAGAACCAATAAAATGACTATTTATGCAAATCCAACAAAAATCGAATAAAATTCAAATGAAAAAGATTTTCATACTAACATTATTTCTTCTAAATTCTCATCTTCTTATTTCACAAGAAAAAAATATTATTCCTAAAAAACAGACCCAATTGGGGTTTGGTTCTATAGATTATCTTTCTGTAAAAATGCCATTAGACGAAGATGGTAATCCAGAAGTAAATATGGGAGTTACAGGAATTCACTATAATTTCTGGCTAAACAAAAACATATATACAGGAGTAGGTTTTTATGGCTCTATACATGGAAAAAGAGGCGGTATGTTTACTCTAGGTATCAATGCTGGATTTAAATCAATGCTATCAGAAAAATTATTTATTGATACTGGATTTCATATTGGTGGCGGTGGTGGCGCATCTACTCCAGATGGTGGTGGTGCTTTTTTATTACCACATGTAAACTTAGGAGTTCAGTTTGATAACTTCTCTACAACTCTTGGTTATAGTTATATAAATTTCTTTGACAAAGGAAATATCAACAATAAACAAATCCGATTAGGAATTCAAATTCCACTTTCATTTGATTATTCCTCATTTAAAAACAAAGAGAAAACATATAGCTATAAGCAACTGAAGAAGACTGATTGGAATCAAACTTCAAAGCGAACTTCTTTAATGATTCATCAAAATAATTTAAGCCCATATGGCGATTCAAAATTCACTGGCTTAGGAGGCTCTTTAAAAGGAAAAACAATCAGATTAGCGGGATTTGAACTCAACTCTTATCTTACTAATAATTGGTTTACCTTTTTAAAACTAGATGGTGCATTTCATGGGATTCGTGGTGGCTATATGGATATATTCTTAGGAGGAGGATATCATTTCTCTATGAATAAAAACCGCACAAATATTCTAGCAAAATTTGGACTAGGTGCTGGCGGAGGTGGTGGCGCAGATACTGGTGGTGGTTTTTTAGTCTATCCAGATATATCTATTGAACAACAACTTTTTAATAATGTCTATTTATCGATCAACAAAGGATATTTATCTTCTGTAAATCAGAATTTCACAAGTTCTACTATAGGTGTTGGTTTAAAATACTACGTACATCAACAAGGAATTAAACAAAATGATGCAAATTACTTTTCTAAAGGAACCTTTAAAGGAGTAGAAATTATCATTGGTCAAGAAATGTATTTGAATGCCAAAAGAACAACAGAGCCTACAGAAAACCTACACCAAATTGCACTGCAATTAAATGTTTTCCTATCAAAAAACTTTTATTTAGCTGGTCATACATCATTTGCCAATTTCGGGAATGCAGGAGCCTATGCAGAAGGAATTGTTGGAGCTGGATATCAAACAACGTCTTTCTTAAGCAATAAAATAAGCCTTTACACTCAGGTTTTAGCAGGTGCAGCTGGCGGAGGGCAAATAAGCACAGGTGAAGGATTAATTGTGAAACCAAGTCTAGGTGTAAACCTCAAATTAAATAACAAATTAAATATCAGAACTTCTTTAGGGAAAGTAAGATCAAAAGGTGGTGCTCTAAACAGTACAAGTATCACTTTTGGACTGAATTACAGACTTAGCTTTTTAACAGCTAATTAACAGTATATTACAAATATAAAAAGCAAAATATTTTATATTTATCAATTCAACTAACAAAAACTAATCTTCATGAAAAATTTAAAACTATTAGCAGCACTATTACTGCTAATTGTTTCTTGCAATACAGAAACAAAAAAAAGTAACGAAACTAAGTCTGATGAATTACTTACAAAAGCTAAAGGAATTCACAAAAGAGTAATCACATTAGATACTCATAATGATATTAATGTGAGAAATTTCACAGACTCAATCAATTATACTCAAGAATTAGACAATCAAGTAAACCTTCCTAAAATGAAAAAAGGAGGACTAGATGTTTCTTGGTTTATTGTGTATACTGGTCAAGGTGAATTGAATGAGAATGGATATGCAAAAGCATATAACAATGCCATTTCTAAATTTAACGCCATTCATAAATTAACAAAAGAAATTGCTCCAAGCGAAATAGAATTAGCAGTTACTTCTGATGATGTAAGAAGAATTCACGCAGCAGGTAAGAAAGTTGCCATGATAGGTATTGAAAATGGATATCCTGTTGGAACAGATATTAAAAGAGTAAAAGAATTTTACGACCTAGGTGCTAGATACATGTCTTTATCTCACAACAATCATAGCCAACTATGTGATTCAAATACTGGTGAAAATGATGATGTTTGGCTACACGGTGGTGTAAGTGATTTAGGAAAAGAAGTGATAAAAGAGATGAACAAATGGGGAATTATGATTGACGCTTCTCACCCTGCAAAAACTTCTATAAAAGACATGATTAGACTATCAAAAGCTCCAATCATTGCTTCTCACTCATCTGCTAGAGCTATAGGTAATCACCCAAGAAACTTAGATGACGAGCAATTACAATGGATCAAAGAAAATGGAGGTGTTGTGCAAACAGTTGCATTTAAATCTTATTTATACCCAGATAAAAACAAAAAATTTCAAGAAGCACAAAGAGTTGTTTTAGATAAAATCGCAAAAGAACAAGGGTTTGAAATTTTAGGTTGGAGAGAAGTAAGGAAATTAGAAGGTGAAGAAAGAACGGCTTATTTCGCAGCATATAATAAAATAAAAGAACTTGCTAAAGACATAAAAATCGATGCAAAACCTGTTGATGTTGCTGATTTCGTTAATCATATAGATTACATGGTAAAGTTAATAGGAATAGACCACGTTGGTATTAGTTCAGATTTTGATGGCGGAGGCGGAATTGAAGGATGGTCTGATGCTTCTGAAACGTTAAACGTTACAATAGAATTAGTGAAAAGAGGATATACAGAAGAAGAAATTGGAAAACTCTGGAGTGGAAACTTATTAAGAGTATTGGATAAGGTTCAAGAAGTTGCTCAGAAAATTCAAAACGGAGAAGAAGTATAATACTCACATCAAATAAAACTTTAAAATCCTGCTTAATTTAAGCAGGATTTTTTTTACGGAAAATATTTTCTTATTACAACATAAACCTTCTAAACGCAAAAAAGCTTCACTAGAAATAGTGAAGCTTTATGTGAGCCCGATAGGATTCGAACCTATGACCGCCTCCTTAGAAGGGAGGTGCTCTATCCAGCTGAGCTACGAGCCCGTAGTTTTTATGTTCCTACGAAAACAGTGTCGGGGTGGCAGGATTCGAACCTGCGACCTCCTCGTCCCAAACGAGGCGCGATGACCGGGCTACGCTACACCCCGAGTTTGCAAAAAAATTGCGGAGAGACAGGGACTCGAACCCTGGCGACAGTTACCCGTCGACAGATTAGCAATCTGCTCCATTACCACTCTGGCACCTCTCCTTAAAATAACACCGAAGCATTAGTTTAAAATTGCGAGTGCAAATGTATGATTACAAATACAATTTCACAACCTTTTTTAATCTTTTTTCTGAAAAATATTAGTTAATCAGGATACTCAATTCTTAAGTGATACATATTCATCAACTTCTTTTTTATTACTTTCTTAATCTTTTCAATTTCTCTAAAAGTGATATCAGAATTAATAAACTGATTGTCAGATTTTTGTTTCTCTACAATTTTATCAATCAACACTTCTATTGATTGAGCTGTTGGGTTTTTAATACTTTTTGTTGCAGCTTCAGCAGCGTCACAAATCATTAAAATTGCTGTTTCTCTAGAGAACGGAATTGGTCCTGGGTATTGAAATTTAGAGATATCTACTTCTTCTTCAGGATTCATTTCTTGCTCTTGCTTGTAAAAGTAGTATACCAAACTAGTACCATGATGGGTTCTAATAAAATCTATTATCCTGTCTGGCAAACGATTTTCCTTAGCAAGTTCAATTCCTTTTATTACATGATCAATAATAATTGAAGCACTATCTCTTGGTGATAAATCATTATGTGGATTTACCCCTGTAGATTGATTTTCTATAAAATACATAGGGTTTAACATTTTTCCAATATCATGATACAAAGCTCCTGTTCTAACCAGCATAGAATTTGCATCAATTTCATTGGCCGCAGCTTCTGCTAAATTAGCGACCTGCATAGAATGTTGAAAAGTTCCTGGAGCTTTCTCATTTAACTCTCTCAATAGTTTCGTATTTGTATTTGAAAGCTCTAATAAAGTTACATCAGATACCAAACCAAAAATCTTTTCGTACATATAGATAAAAAATACCGCCAAGAATGATAAAATTCCGTTGGCAGCAAACATCACAAAATAGTTGACATTAATTTGAGAAGCATTTCCTTCTTTGATAATTGAAAAAGCAAAATAGGTGATCATGTAAATAATCGTGATTTGCCCTATTGAAATAAATAAATTAGCCCTTTTATGTAAATCTGATATTGTCAATATTGTCACAATTCCTGCAATGATATGTAAATAAATAAACTCAAAACTATTAGGCACAATAAACCCTAAAAGCAGCACCGTTAACACATGTGCAAACAGTCCCAAGCGAGCATCGAAAAATGCTTTTATCACAATGGGTAAAATACTTAGCGGTACTACATATAAGTAATCCGAATTATATTTAACAACCAAGGTCTGGATTAAGACCATTAAAAAAATATTGAAAAAGATAAAGGTTACCTTATTATTATTATTATAAATTTCTGGTCTGTTTTTCTGTAAAAAAAGCAAGAGCATTAACAATGCTAAAGAGACAAGAATTGTATAACCAATCATAATCCATAAGTAATTAGATTCTGTCCATACTTTTGATTCTGACTCATTTTTAAGAGATGATAAAACAGCTAATTTTCTTCCTTCAACAATGTCACCTTTTAATATTATCAACTCTCCTGTAGTAATCAAGCCTTTGGTGTAAGAAATATTTTTAAAAGATTCTTCAAGTGCTTTTTGAGTAAAACCTGCATCAAAAGCAACATTTGGTTTCAAAACTTCCAACAAGGTATTTAACAGTTTATTTTGCTGATAACTTAAAGGAGTAGCTCCAATATTATCTGTTATCAATTGTAAAACATCTTTATAAATAACTAATTTATTATAGGCCTTCTCTTCAACTTCATTTTCTTTTCGTAGGTAAATAATCTCGTCATCATTAAACACTTTTCCAATACTACCATTATCTATAAATCCATTTTTGTAAACTTCGTTTATCACAAAATTCCCTATAGAAACTAAACTTAGCATTACATCTGGCTCAATAGAATCGTTTTGCTGAATTAAATTTATCTTAGTAGTAAAATCGGTTTTAGATGTAAAAACAATATTGTTATCATACACAAAATACTGTTTATTATTTCGAGTAAGCTCTTGTTTCTCTAAATCAATCTCTTCATTTGTTTTCTGAATTGAAAAATCGAAAGAGGCATATAAATTATCATACTGCCAAGGCTTTCCTTTATTAAAATCGTATTTAAATTGCCCTCCTTCAGGAAACAAATACACAATAGAAGTTACAGCTATTAAGAATAATAATACTTTATAAACTATCGAATTATTCTTATAAACTTTATTAATAAAATCACTCATTTGTTAAAATTTAGCTGCTTTAATTTATTTACAAACTTACTTTAAATTGTTACTTCATCAAAAATTAGATTTAACTTTATTCTTTGTGTAAGAATGCACTCCTTATATTTTATTGCTCACAATAAATTGGTTATTTTCGCAATACAGAAATTAAAGTACAAAATTATAATAGATATATAATATGAAAGAAGTAGTTATTGTATCAGTAGCCAGAACTCCGATAGGAAGTTTTATGGGAAGTTTATCTTCAATTCCCGCTCCGAAATTAGGAGCTGTTGCCATAAAAGGAGCCTTAGAAAAAATCAACTTAGATCCTAATTTGGTTGAAGAAGTTTATATGGGTAATGTTGTTTCTGCTGGCTTAGGACAAGCTCCTGCAAGACAGGCCGCTATTTTTGCAGGGATTCCTAATACTGTTCCATGTACTACAGTAAACAAAGTTTGTTCTTCTGGAATGAAATCTATTATGTTAGCTGCTCAAACGATTGCTCTAGGCGATGCTGAAATTGTTGTTGCTGGTGGAATGGAAAACATGAGTATGATTCCACATTATCAACACGCAAGAAGAGGTTCTAAATTTGGACCAGTTACCATGGAAGACGGAATGCAAAAAGATGGATTGGTAGATGCTTACGAAAACGTTGCCATGGGAGTTTGTGCTGATGAGTGTGCAACTGAATATGAGTTTTCTAGAGAAGATCAAGATGCTTTTGCTATTGAGTCATATACTAGATCTGCAAACGCATGGAAAGATGGTAAATATGCCGATGAAATTGTTCCTGTTGAAATTCCACAAAGACGTGGTGAACCAGTACTGTTTTCTGAAGATGAAGAATACAAAAATGTAAAAATGGAAAAAATCCCTGCTTTACGTGCTGCTTTTTCTAAAGGAGGTACAGTTACTGCCGCTAACGCTTCAACAATTAATGACGGTGGAGCTGCATTAGTTTTGATGTCTGCTGATAAAGCAAACGAATTAAACATTACTCCAATTGCAAAAATTAAAGGGTATGCTGATGCTGCACATGAGCCAAAATGGTTTACTACCGCACCTGCAAAAGCGTTACCAAAGGCTTTAGCAAAAGCAAATGTATCTATAAATGATGTTGATTATTTTGAGTTAAATGAAGCGTTTTCTATTGTAGGATTAGCAAACATGAAAATATTAGGACTGTCTTCTGATACCGTAAATGTGAATGGTGGAGCTGTTTCTTTAGGACATCCATTAGGTGTTTCTGGTGCAAGAATTGTTATTGCTCTAACCTCTATTTTAAAGCAAAATGACGCAAAAATTGGAGCTGCTGCAATTTGTAATGGTGGTGGTGGTGCAAGTGCAATGGTAATCGAAAAGTTATAAATAACTTTTCTTCATTAAAAAGGTTTAACTCAAAACACACAATTTGTTATACGGCATTTGTAATTTAAGTATTATTCCACTAAGAAATGAAGCTTCTGATGCATCTGAAATGATATCTCAAGTTTTATTTGGAGAGCATTTTAAAGTGCTCGAAAAAAGAAAAAACTGGAGCAAAGTTAGACTTCATTTTGATTCTTGCGAAGGGTATATTGACAATAAACAATACGCAGAAACTACAGAAGAACTTTACGATCAAATATCAAATAACGACACCACGCTATCTACTAACTTAGTAGATTTTATTTCAGATAAAGAGCGGAATCTAATCACTATATGCATAGGATCAACATTGCCTTTTTTTAGTAATAAAACGGTCAGTATAAATGATAAGAGATATACGTATGAAGGTGAAATTATCAATAAAAAATTAGATAAGGAATCTATTCTAAAAACTGCATTTATATATTTAAACACTCCCTATTTATGGGGTGGAAAGACACCTTTTGGAATTGATTGTTCTGGCTTTACACAAATGGTTTATAAATTGTGTGGACACAGTCTTTTACGCAATGCTAAACAGCAAGCTACACAAGGTGAAGTGTTAAGTTTTATTGAAGAAAGTGAACCCGGAGATTTAGCCTTTTTTGATGATAATGAAGGGAACATTACTCATGTTGGAATCATTATGAAAGACAACTATATTATTCATGCACATGGTAAAGTTAGAATTGACAGAATTGACCATAGCGGAATCTATAATGTAGATTCTAAAAGACATACTCATAAGCTAAGAGTTATTAAAAAAATTATATAAAAAAAACCGAAACTTTATGTTTCGGTTTTTTTATTTATTGATAATAATATTTATCTCAACTCTCTATAAAGAACTCTAAATACTTTTGCTTTTTCTTCCATTTCAAGAACTTCATAAATATTAAGAAGTCTCTGAACAGTTTCTTTAGTTCTTTTTAATGAATCTGCTTTTTCTAAATAAGGTAATGCTTCTTTGTAAACTTCTTTTTGTTGTTTCTCTAGAGCATCGTATTTTTTATTGTTAGATAAGTTATTATTCATTTCTTCAATAATCGCTTTTTCTTTAGTTAAAATAGCAATTGCCAAATTCAAAATAGCATCATCATAATCTGGCTTTAATTCAATTGCCTTTAAGTAGTACTTCTTAGCTTCTTCTAATTTGTTTTCATTATAATTTACAACACCTAAGTTAAAATATAAGATTGGATTAGTTGGGTCTTTAAGAATTGCTTCTTCCATCATTCCCCCAAAAAGATCCATTTTATTCATTTTAATATACAATTGAGCTTCATTCATCAAATAGTCTAATTTATTTGAATCAATTTCTCTTGCTTTTTTAATTGCAACTACAGCTTCATCAAATTTATTTTGACCTGCTAAAATTGTTGAAATACTATTAAATATTCCAGCTCTCTTAGATGTTGTTTTCTTATCAATTGGGTTGTTGTGTGTTTTCCCTTTTATTGAAAAATCACGTAGTGACTTACTAGAAAATGGCTCTTCTTTTCCTGTGCTTATATTAGTAGCAAAGTAATCAGTTTCAATTCCTTGATAACCCAATCTCACTAACTCCCTGTAGTATTTCAATGAAACATCAATATCTTTTGCTCTTGATGCCAATTGAGCAGCATTAGATAAATACAATGTATCTTTTTTATCTAAAGTATATCTCAAATAAAATGCTTTAGAAGATTCTTTAAAATTTTCGACATCATTTAACTGAAATGCCTTATTATTTACTTCATCTTTTAAAAGAGAGAACATTGGTAAGGCCTTATCAGTATAACGCTTCTTTCCTGAACTTTTTTCAAAATCAAATAAATCCTTATACGCTTTACCAGCTTTTTCATATTCTTTTTTCCCTCCAAAAGCTTGACCTTTTAAAAAGTAAAATTTCGATTTTGTTTTTGCATCTGCATTCGCAATTAATCCTTCTGCAGAATTAATAGCTGCCACAGCAGCAGAAAAGTCTAACTTTTTTATTGCTTTCTCGGCGGCTTTCAGTTCATTCTTCTGAGCAAAGGACGCTACTGTAAACAGCCCTAATGCTAATAATAATATTTGTTTTTTCATTTTTGTCTAAATTTAATAAGTAGTATTATTTTTGGCTTTCTGTTGATGGGTTTTCAACTTCCGTGCCATTTTCATTTTCGTCTAATTCCCCCTCTTCTTCTTCATGCTGAACTTTTGCTACAGCTGCAATACTATCTGATCCTTTTATGTTTATTAATTTAACACCTTGAGTTGCTCTACCCATAACACGTAAATCTGCAACGGCCATTCTAATTGTAATTCCAGATTTATTAATGATCATTAAATCATCATCATCTGTCACATTTTTTATAGCCACCAAATCTCCGGTTTTCTCAGTAATATTCAAAGTTTTCACTCCTTTACCTCCTCTGTTTGTTATTCTATAATCCTCTAAATTAGATCTTTTTCCAAAACCTTTTTCAGAAACAACTAAAACATTACTTTCATCATCGTTAACAGCAATCATTCCAACTACTTCATCTTGATCATGCTGTAAAGTAATACCTCTAACTCCAGAAGCAGTTCTCCCCATTGGTCTAGTTTTACTTTCTTCAAATCGGATTGTTTTACCAGATTTTAATGCTAACATTACCTGACTGTCTCCAGTAGTTAATTTCGCTTCTAATAATTCATCCCCTTCTCTAATAGTAATTGCATTAATACCATTTGTTCTTGGTCTAGAATATTGCTCTAAAGAAGTCTTTTTAACTTGACCTTTCTTTGTTGCCATGATTACATAATGACTATTAATATACTCTTCGTCTTTTAAATCTTTAGTAACTAAGAACGCTTTTACTTTATCATCTTGCTCAATATTGATTAAGTTTTGCATTGCTCTTCCTTTTGTGTTTTTACCACCTTCAGGAATTTCATATACGCGCATCCAAAATACTTTTCCTTTTTGAGTAAAGAACATCATGTATTGATGGTTGGTTCCAACAAATAAATGTTCTAAGAAATCTTCATTTCTAGTTGCAACACCTTTTTGACCTCTTCCGCCTCTATTCTGAACTTTATATTCATCAAGATTTGTTCTCTTTAAATATCCTGCATTAGAAATTGTTACTACAACCTTAGTATCAGGAATCATATCTTCAATGCTCATACTTCCTCCAGCATATTCAATTTGAGAACGACGCTCATCACCATATTTATCTCTAACAGCAACTAATTCATCCGTAATGATTTGATAACGTCTAGCTTCATCTGCTAAGATATCTTTCAAATCAATAATCGTTTTCATTATTTCATCAAACTCAGCACGCAACTTATCTTGCTCTAAACCAGTAAGCTGACGCAAACGCATTTCTACAATTGCTTTTGCTTGAATTTCTGACAATTCAAAACGCGCAATTAATGATTCTCTTGCTTCATCAGCATTTTTAGAACCTCTAATAATTTTGATTACTTCATCAATATTATCTGAAGCAATAATTAATCCTTCTAAAATATGTGCTCTTGCTTCTGCTTTCTTTAATTCGAATTTTGTTCTTCTTACAACTACTTCATGTCTGTGTTCTACAAAATAATGAATTAATTGCTTTAGGTTTAATTGCTCAGGTCTTCCATTTACCAATGCAATATTATTAACACTAAAAGAAGTTTGTAAAGCTGTGTATTTATATAACTTATTTAATACGATATTAGGAATTGCATCACGTTTTAAAATGTAAACAATACGCATTCCGTTTCTATCAGACTCATCACGAATATTCGCGATTCCTTCTATTTTTTTATCATTAACCAACTCAGCAGTTTTCTTAATCATTTCTGCTTTGTTAACTTGGTAAGGAATTTCTGTAACAATAATACATTCTCTACCTTTCACCTCTTCAATTACCGCTTTTGCACGCATTACAATACGTCCTCTTCCAGTATGAAAAGCTTCTTTTACACCTTCATAACCATAAATAATTCCGCCTGTTGGAAAATCTGGAGCCTTAATGTGTTGCATTAACTCATCAATCTCAATATCTCTATTTTCGATGTAAGCTAAGGTTCCATTTACAACCTCTGTTAAGTTATGTGGCGCCATATTAGTTGCCATACCTACGGCAATTCCTGAAGCTCCGTTTACCAATAAATTAGGAATTCTAGTTGGCAAAACAGTTGGCTCTTGTAAAGTATCATCAAAATTTAATCGATGATCTACGGTGTCTTTATCAATATCTGACAACATGTCTTCAGATATCTTTTGCATTCTAACCTCAGTATAACGCATTGCTGCTGGGCTATCACCATCAACAGAACCAAAATTCCCTTGACCATCAACCATCATATAACGAACACTCCAGTTCTGAGCCATACGCACCATAGAATCGTACACAGAAGTATCTCCATGTGGGTGGTACTTTCCTAAAACTTCCCCTACAATTCTGGCAGACTTTTTATAAGATCCTGTAGCTTTAATTCCTAATTCATGCATTCCAAAAAGCACTCTTCTGTGAACTGGTTTTAAACCATCCCTAACATCTGGCAACGCCCTAGAAACAATAACCGACATTGAATAATCAATGTACGCAGATTTCATCTGTTCCTCAATATTAATTGGAATCAACTTTTCTCCGTCTGTCATATATATTTGTGTATTAATTTTTTACTAATTTTCTTAAACGAGCAAGATACACTTTTTCCTATTTTTCTCAAAAAATATCAAGAGCGGATTCATTAGAGTTATCAACATTTTTTAATATTTTTTAACAAGTTTTATTCTACTGACTATCAACCAATTCAAGCCCTAATTCACAGGACATTTTGGCATTTAAATGAAACTGGCACTTTTTTTGTAATTTTATCATTAAAATTCTACTAAATTTACAACTAGATACTTAAATTATATGGACGATAATTTTTCACCAAGAGTAAGAGATGTTATAACCTTCAGTAAAGATGAAGCTTTTAGATTAGGCCATGATTTTATTGGTACTGAGCATTTACTGTTAGGCTTAATTAGAAAAGGAGACGGAAAAGCAATTGATATCCTAAATGCATTTGATGTTGATTTAGAATTAATGCGTAAAAAAATAGAAAGCTTAAACCCCTCTAATCCTAGCCTCAACATTGAAGATCAAAAAAAGAGTTTGCATTTAACTAGACAGGCAGAAAAAGCGTTAAAAACAACTTTTTTAGAGGCTAAATTGTATCAAAGTGAATCAATTGATACCGCACACCTGTTATTATGTATTTTAAGAAATGAGAACGACCCAACTACTAAGTTGTTAAATAAGCTTTATATTGATTATGATCAAGCAAAGGCTTTATATAAACAACTGCATACTGATGAAACTAATTTAACGATAGAACCTACTGCAGAAACTCCTTCTGATGATGAGTTTAGTGATGAGAAAGCAAACCCTTATGGACAGCAACTTTCTAAAGGAAAAACTGCTCAAAAATCAAAAACACCTGTTTTAGATAATTTTGGTAGAGACTTAACCGCTATGGCTGAGGCTAATAAATTAGACCCAGTAGTTGGAAGACAAAAAGAAATTGAACGTGTATCTCAAATTTTAAGTAGAAGGAAGAAAAACAATCCAATGTTGATTGGAGAACCTGGAGTTGGTAAGTCTGCAATTGCAGAAGGTCTGGCCTTAAGAATTGTAAACAGAAAAGTTTCTAGAATTCTATTTGATAAAAGAATTGTATCTCTTGACTTAGCAAGCTTAGTTGCCGGAACTAAATACAGAGGTCAATTTGAAGAGCGTATGAAAGCGTTAATGAATGAATTAGAGAAAAACGAAAACATTATTCTTTTTATTGACGAAATACATACTATTGTTGGAGCGGGTGGAGCTACTGGTTCACTAGACGCCTCTAACATGCTGAAACCAGCATTGGCAAGAGGAGAAATTCAATGTATTGGCGCAACAACTTTAGATGAATACAGAACAAGTATTGAAAAAGATGGAGCTTTAGAACGTCGTTTTCAAAAAATAATTGTAGAACCTACAAGCGTAGAAGAAACAGTTCAAATATTACACAATATCAAAGAAAAATACGAAGAGCATCATCATGTAGACTATACAGATGAAGCTATTGAAGCCTGTGTAAAATTAACCAATAGATATATGACAGACAGATATCTTCCAGACAAAGCTATTGATGCCTTAGACGAAGCTGGATCTAGAATTCATATTACAAATATTGTAGTGCCAAAACAAGTGTTGGCATTAGAACTAGAATTAGAGCAAATACGCACTAACAAATCTAAAGCTGTAAGTGGCCAGAAATATGAAGAGGCTGCAAAGCTTAGAGATGATGAAAAGAATATAGAATCTGCTTTAGAATCTGCACAAAAACAATGGGAAGAAGATTCTAAATTAAATAGAGAAATTGTTACAGAAGATAATGTAGCAGAAGTGGTTTCTATGATGACAGGAATCCCTGTTAATAGAGTTGCAGAAGCAGAAAGCAACCGACTTAGCGAATTACCAAAACTTATTAAAGGGAAGGTTATTGGGCAAGATGTCGCGGTAACAAAAGTTGTAAGAGCTATTCAACGTAATCGAGTTGGATTAAAAGATCCTAACAAACCAATTGGGTCATTTATCTTTTTAGGTTCTACAGGAGTTGGAAAAACACAGTTAGCAAAAGTATTAGCTCGTGAGTTATTTGACTCAGAAGATTCTTTAGTTAGAATTGATATGAGTGAATATATGGAGAAATTTTCCATTTCGAGATTAATTGGAGCACCTCCAGGTTACGTAGGATATGAAGAAGGCGGACAACTAACAGAAAAAGTGAGACGCAAACCTTACTCTGTGATACTTTTAGATGAAATCGAAAAAGCACATCCAGATGTATTTAATATGTTGTTACAGATTTTAGATGACGGATATATAACTGATAGTTTAGGTAGAAAAATCGATTTTAGAAATACGATTATTATTATGACCTCTAATATTGGGGCCAGACAGTTAAAAGATTTTGGTGCTGGTGTTGGTTTCGGAACTTCAACAAAAGTTGCTCAAGCAGATGCCCATGCTAAAGGAATAATAGAAAACGCTTTAAAAAAGTCTTTTGCTCCAGAATTTTTAAATAGGATAGATGATATTATTATATTTAATTCTCTAGAAAGAGAACATATTCATTTAATTATTGATATTGAATTAGATAAATTATTACATAGAATTTCTGATTTAGGCTACACTTTAAAACTAAGTGATAAAGCAAAAGATTACATCGTTGACAAAGGCTTTGATAAAAAGTACGGTGCTAGACCTTTAAAAAGAGCAATTCAAAAATATATTGAAGACGCTTTAGCACAAGAAATTGTAAACTCTAAACTTACAGAAGGAGACACAATTATAATGGACCTAAACGAGAAAGATCAAAAGCTTACTATTAAAATAAAAAAAGATAAAAAGCCACCTGAAGAACAAAAAGAAGAATAATCTAAGCCGAGCAATTGCTCGGTTTTTTTTATGATAAAAATAACGCAATCATCTTCATACAACTTTAACCATTTACTTATCTTTACACCACTAATAAAACTTAAACAATGAAAAAATTTATTTTAATAGCATTCATATGTACTGCTATCATTTCTTGTAAAACAGAAGATGTAAATTATGTAACGTTTGCAGGTGAAATATCAAACTTAAAAGAAACAGACACGTTGCTAGTTCTATCTAATAAAGCAATTAAAAAAGAGATAAAAATTAATCACGATGGTACCTTTAAAGATACGCTCTCTCTTAATAAAGCTGATTATTTTACGATTGTCATAAGCGGTAAAAATAATGGATTCGTTTTCTTAAGAAATGGATTTAACCTTAACTTATCTGCAGATAATAGTTCTTTCTTCAAAACGGTTTTATATAAAGGAAAAGGTGCTTCAACAACAAATTATTTATTAGCACAGTATAAACTTGGTACCACTTTTGGTGATCCAAGAACTGCTTTTGCATTAGAAAAAGAGGATTTTACAAAAAAAGTAAGCACTTTTAGATCTCAATTTGATAGCTTAAAAAAAGCGTATAAAGAAATAGACACAATGGTTGCTAGAAAAAATGGCAAGCAGAATGATGATTTTTTTAATTCACTCGAGAAGAGCTACGACCAACAACATACCGCTTTTAAAAATCAAACAGAGGCTAAACTAAAATTAGCAAAAGGAAAACCTTCTCCGCAATTTAATAATTATATAAATTACAAAGGCGGAAAGAAGTCTTTAAACTCATTTAAAGGGAAATATGTGTATATAGATGTTTGGGCTACTTGGTGTAAACCTTGTTTGGCGCAAATTCCTTCTCTTAAAATTTTAGAAAAAAAATATCACAATAAGAACATCGAGTTTCTTAGTATCTCAATTGATGATGAAAGAACTGCTGGCTCTTGGGATAATGCTTTCGCTAAATGGAAAAAGATGGTGAAAAGCAAAAACTTAACAGGTGTACAATTATATGCTGGTAAAGACATTAATTTTATGCAAGAATATCAAGTTACAGGGATTCCAAGGTTTATTTTAATTGACCCTAAAGGAAATATTGTTAGCGCAAATGCTCCTAGACCTTCAGATCCAAGTTTAGAAGTTTTATTTAAAGAGTCTGGAATCTAAGCTACAACTAAAGTTTAACACATAAAAAAAGCAGTTCTGATAGTTATCAGAACTGCTTTTTTATTTTACATGTAGTTTGTTTATTCTTTATAAACTCCCATTGTAGAATATTTATCCATACGCTGAACAACTAAATCTGTATCGCTTAAGTCTTTTAATTCTGCATAAGCTTCAACAATTACTCGTTCTACTTCTTTAAAAGTATCTTCTCTATTTGAGTGTGCTCCTCCTAAGGGCTCTTTAATAATGGCATCTACAATTTTTAATTTGATTCCATCTTCTGCTGTTAATTTCAATGCTTCAGCAGCTTTCTCTTTATGCTCCCAACTTCTCCATAAAATAGATGAACAGTTTTCTGGAGAAATTACAGAATACCAAGAATTCTCTAGCATCAGTACTTTATCTCCTACTCCAATCCCTAAGGCTCCACCAGAAGCTCCTTCACCAATAACTACAGCAATAATAGGAGTTTTTAAACGAGACATTTCTAAGATATTTCTTGCAATAGCTTCTCCTTGTCCACGCTCTTCGGCTTCCAATCCAGGATAAGCACCAGGTGTATCTATTAACGTAATAACAGGAATCTTAAACTTCTCTGCCATTTTCATTAAACGCAAAGCTTTACGATACCCTTCTGGATTCGCCATTCCGAAATTTCTGTATTGACGGGTTTTAGTATTGTATCCTTTTTGTTGACCAATAAACATAAAAGACTGATCTCCAATCTTTCCTAAACCACCAACCATTGCTTTATCATCCTTTACATTTCTATCTCCGTGAAGCTCCATAAATGTATCTCCAGCTAAAGCTCTAATGTAATCTAGTGTATAAGGCCTGTTCGGATGACGAGAAAGTTGTACTCGCTGCCAAGCAGTTAAGTTTTTGTAAATATCCTTCTTAGTTTTTTCTAGCTTTTTTTCAATTTTTTTGCACGTTGCTGTAACATCAACATCGCTTTCTTCACCAATTGCTGCACATTTAGTCAGCTGATCTTCTAGGTCTTTTATTGGTTGTTCAAAGTCTAAATATTCCATATTTAAGTTGTTTGGTTTTACGGAGTAAATTTTAAATAGATTGAAATTATCTGGTTACAAACTTACTATAAAATTTGTTTTAGCCAGTTAGTTTTCAAGTTTTATTCCTTTTAATTTTTTGTTTGATTGTGCTTCTATTTTTGAGTACTCCATTTAACAACACTACAAATAACACTATAAATGCTCCATAATAAAACTCTGGATTCATCTTTTCTTTATCACCAAAAATAAGCAGCGCAAGAATTATAGCATAAACTGGCTCTAAATTCATAGTTAATATCACTGTATATGGTGTCAAATACTTCATCACCTTAATTGACATTACAAATGCATATGCTGTGCAAATACTACTTAAAATAATTAAATAGAACCAATCTGAAGATGTTAATGTGAAAAACTCAACAGAGAATGAATCTGTAAGAAATAAAAACAGTGTTACAAATCCAGCACCGAAAAGTAATTGATAAAATGAGATGACCTCTGCATCATTTTTCTTAACAAAAAGTCCATTTAGCACCGAAAAAACCGCAGACAACAAGGACGCAGCTAACGCATACAATATCCCTAAATAATATTGAGACTCGAAACTAAAAATAACATACAATCCAGCTATTACAATAAGACCAAGTACGATTTCAATTTTACTAATCCTTCTTTTAAAAAAAATAGGCTCAATTAAAGATGTAAAAAAAGCGCCAGTACTCATAGCGACTAATGCAATTGATACAGTAGACACTTTTATCGCTTCAAAAAACGCAATCCAATGCAACGCTATAATTACCCCCGTTAAAATAAATTTAAACAAAGATTTTCTATCTATAGCAAAGCGACGTTTTTTTATGACGAAATACACAAAGACAAATACAACAGCCAGTAGCATTCTATACCAAACTAACGGAACAGAATCTATGCTTATTAATGCACCTAAAATTGCAGTAAACCCCCAAATAAAAACGATTAAATGTAATTGTAAAAAGTGTTTTGTTTTACTTTCTTGCATTATAGTATAGGTATAATGCCAACAAACCAAAAACTATATTTGGAATCCAAACGGTAAGCAAAGAGTTGGCCCCAGCAACAGCCCCCAAAACTTCAGAAACTTTTAAGAAGAAAATATACACAAACATCAACCCAAAACCTAAAGCCAAATTCACTCCAGTACCGCCTCTACGTTTTTTATACGCAAGTGCTACAGCAATAATAGTTAACATATAAGAAGATATTGGCAAACTAGTTCTTTTATGCAATTCTACTAAATGTGCGTTTAAGTTTTTAACCCCTCTCTTTTTAGAAATACTAATAAATTTAATCAATTCATCAGAAGGCATTTCTTGTGCTAAAGCAGCTTTATACACTAGATCTTTTGGAGTAAAAGGAAAAATAGTATCCATTGATGCTCCTAAATTAATACTATCTCTATCTTTTAATACTTTTCTTATTCTATATTTTGACAAACTAAAACTACTATCTTTTTCTTTCCAAGAAATACGTTCTGATGTTAATCTGCTCTTTAATTGAAAACCATCATACACTTCTGTAGAAAAGCTATAACCAGTGTTTGTTTTTAAGTCAAAACTTCGGATATATATATAGGTGCTATCACTTAATTGCAAACTAAAATCTGTAACAATGTTTTCTCCATACTTAGGCTTAAGTACATAGGTGCTTTCAAATTTTTTACGAACCTTACTACTATTTGGCACCACAAAATGATTCATAACCAAAGCTAAAAGAGTTACCAAAGTTGCTCCAATAAAATAAGGATATAAAAATCGTGTAAAAGAAACTTTAGCATTATTAATAGCTACAATCTCTGTATTATTAGAAAGCTTAGAAGTAAAGATAATTACGGCAACAAATAATGCCAATGGCATAAATGTATTTGCGTAATAAATAATGAAGTTTTTATAATAATCATTGACAATTTCAAACAATGTAAGGGTATCAGCAGCTAAAAACTTATCAATTTTTTCTGCAATATCAATCGCTATAGCAATTGGTATTAAAATTAATAAGGTAAAAATAAAAGTTACCAAGTACCTCTTTAAAATGTATTTGTCAATTATTCTCAAGTTACAATCTTTTGTTCATTTGGTTTACCATTTTATCTTTCCATTCAGTAAAATCTCCTGCTAAGATATGTTTTCTAGCTTCTCTTGTCAACCACAAATAAAAACCTAAATTATGAATGGTAGCAATTTGCTTTCCTAACAGTTCTTTAGCAGCAAATAAATGACGTAAATAGGCTTTAGAATACATGGTATCTACAAAAGTAATATCCATCTCATCAATAGCAGAAAAATCATTTTCCCACTTCTTATTTTTGATATTTATCGTTCCATGTGCTGTAAACAACATTCCATTTCTGGCATTTCTTGTTGGCATCACACAATCAAACATATCAACACCTAAAGCGATATTTTCTAAAATGTTTATTGGCGTTCCAACTCCCATTAAATATCTTGGCTTGTCTTCTGGCAAAATCTCACAAACAATTTCTGTCATTGCATACAATTCTTCTGCAGGCTCACCAACAGACAATCCTCCAATAGCATTTCCTTCTGCACCAACAGAAGCAATAAACTCTGCAGATTGCTTACGTAAATCTTTATACGTACTTCCTTGAACAATTGGAAAAAATGTTTGATTATAATCGTATTTAAGTGGTGTTTTTTCTAAGTGATTGATACAACGTTTTAACCAACGATGTGTCATATGCATAGATCTTCTAGCATAATTAAAATCACATGGATACGGTGTACATTCATCAAAAGCCATGATAATGTCTGCTCCGATAGAACGCTGAGTTTCCATTACATTTTCTGGTGTAAAGAAATGATAAGAACCATCAATATGACTTTTAAATTTCACACCTTCTTCATTAATCTTTCTTCTTCCTGATAAAGAGTATACTTGGTAACCTCCACTATCGGTTAAGATATTTCGATCCCAATTCATAAACTTATGCAAACCACCAGCCTGCTCAATAATATCAATTTTAGGTCTTAAATATAAATGATAGGTATTCCCTAGAATTATATCAGGGTTAATCTCATCTTTTAATTCAGATTGATGTACTCCTTTTACGGTTCCAACTGTGCCTACAGGCATAAAAATTGGAGTTTCTATCTCACCATGATCTGTTGTCATTACACCAGCTCTGGCTTTACTTTTTGGGTCGGTAATTTTTAAGTCAAATTTCATTGCTTGCAAAGATACAGTTATTTAAGAATTGAAAAGTTAAAAAAAATCGAAACGTTTAGCGTCTCTTTTTTCTTGAAGATGCGCTTGAATTCCTCTTTGATTTTGGTGAGTTTTTTCTAAAAGCAGCACTTTTTTTATTAAAATCGTTTGGTGTTCTTTTAGGCTTTTTTGTGGGGGCTTGGGTTTTTACTTTTTTAGTATCTACAGAAGCTTCTTCTGTTTTAGAAGATGTTGCCACCATTACATTAATTTCAGAAAGTTCTTTTTCTGTCAGCTCTCTCCATTGCCCAATCTCTAAATTGCTTAAACCGACATTCATAATTCGAGTACGCTTCAATTTAGTAACCTCATAACCTAAATATTCACACATTCTACGAATTTGGCGATTCAAACCTTGTGTTAACACAATTTGGAATGTTTTTCCTGAAAGCTTGGTGACTTTACATTTTTGAGTAACGGTATCTAAAATCGGAATTCCATTACTCATTTTTTGTATAAAATCATCTGTAATTGGCTGATCAACAGTTACCACATAATCTTTCTCGTGATTGTTACCAGCTCTTAGAATCTTATTTACAATATCACCATCATTAGTTAAAAAAATCAATCCTTCCGATGGTTTATCTAAACGCCCAATAGGAAATAGTCGTTCAGGGTGATTGATCTCACGAACGATGTTCATTTTCTCTTTAGAATCTGTTGTACAAACTACACCGATTGGCTTATTAAATGCAATATATAAAGTCTTTGGTTTTGCTTGCAAAGCTCTTCCATCAACTTTAACAACATCGCCTTCAAAAACACGATTTCCTAATTGAGTACCATTTCCATTTATAGTAACTCTACCAGCAACAATTAGTTTTTCTGCATCTCTACGAGAACACATTCCGGTGCTGCTAATAAATTTATTAAGATTTGTAGATGGTTTAGATTCCAAAATAAATGAGTGATTTTAATCCTGCAAAGAAACAACAATCTTTAGACATTAATTGTTCTAAAAGTTAAATTTATTCTGGGTGTTTTAATCAATTTAGTTGGCGGTAACCTATGTAACCAATTGGTTTGTGTAGTATCCTTCATCACCAACAAGCTTCCTCTTTCTAAAACGATATCAATCTTTAATTTTGATTCTTTATGTTTAAAAGAAAACTTGCGTTCAGCACCAAGAGTTAACGAAGAAATTTCGCCATTTTTCTTTAACATTTTCTCCCCATCAGAATGCCAAGCCATGCCTTCTTCTCCAGAATGATATAGGTTCAGCAAACAAGAATTATAAGTAGCATTGCTTTCTCTTTCTACAATTTCTTTCAATTCTAAAAGTTCTTCTGTCCAAATCAATGCTTGCTTTGTAACATTAGAGTAATTATAATCATAATTGGTGTTTCCGTACCAAGCAACTTTTCTTTTGGTGATGATTCTCTTCCCAAAAATAACAGCTTCATCATTCTTCCACTCAATAGAATCTAACAAATTCTGATAATATAATTGACATTGCTCTTGTGACAAAACAACACCGTGATATTCGGTAATCCCGTCATAAGGCAATATATTTTGAATCTTATTTTGGTTGAACAAATCCATATTCAAAAGTAAAAAAAATAGCGCTGTAAATACAGCGCTATTCTTAAAAGTGTTACAAAGAGTTAATGAGTTCCTTTAGGCTTCACTTCTCCTGTTTGATTCATTTCCATTTTGTGATCATATTTACAACATCCAGGCAATCCATCATAAGCTTCTAAATTACCTAGTACATTTTCTGTGTCATATCCCGAATTTGCAATAGCAGCTTCTACAGCTTTTGAGTCTGTTTTAGTTGCATCAAAAGAAACATCCATTTTCTTTTTGGTTCTATCCCATGTTGCTTCGGTAACTCCGTCAATACTATTTGCAGCTTTCTCTATAGTAGTTTTACACATTCCACAATTACCTCTTACTCCAAAACTAGCAGTAGTTACAGCAACCTTTGTTTCTGTTTTCTCAACTTTTGTCGTTTCTTTTTTTTCTGATTTACACCCCGTAAACACCAATGCTGTTACAACAGCAATACTTAAAATTACTTTTTTCATTTTTAAATTGTTTAATAATTATTACTCGATGATTTCTTCTATATTTCCACATGTTAGCATCGAACTACCAAAATACGGATTTTTAATTTCTTTTTGAAAACTTAACCAATTGGCACCTTTATCTTGGTTGGCCATTGGACAAAATTGATTGTATATTTCTTTATTGATTCCGAATATCTGTACCGCTTTTATCATGTTCGATGACAAACGAATAAACTGAGTTCTTTGTATTTTAATATCCTCAGTTTTCAACATACTTTTCGATGTGTTTTCTACTACTTTTAGAATACGCATCCAGTTCATATGAGCTGCATTATTTTTTAATAGTTTCATATCTACCTTTGCTAATTGCAAACTGAAAAGTTTAGCATTCTTTTTAGTTGATTTAGCATCAGATTTCACCAAAGCATCTTTTAATTCTATATATACTTTGACCACGCTTTCTAATTGCTTTTGAAACGTTTTAGAAACGGTAATTCTTTCATGTTCTATTTTAGAGGCTGCAGCATCAGTTGTAGTTTTACCTCCTCTTTTATTCATCATCGATCTTTTTCCTTGCAATTGTGCAGCTGCATCAACTGAAAAAGCTCCATTCACTACAATTTCTTCTCCTGATTTTAATCCAGAGACAATTTCATAGTTTTTACCGATTGATTTTCCCAACTCAACTTCACGCATTTCAAAAACAGGCTCTTGACCTGATTTCACATACACCAAAGAACGTTTCCCTGTCCATAAAACAGCTGTTTTAGGGACCGCTAATTGACTCTTAGTTGTTGTCCTTTTAATCGTTAAAGCTCCATTGACAAACATTCCTGGTTTTAAATTATTATTGCTATTGTTTAAAACAGCTCTAACAACTACAGTTCTTGTTTTTGTATCTAAAACCGGATCAACAAATGAAATGGTCGCTGTAATTGTTTTATTTGAATCTGTATTTGTAGTGATGTTAATTTTACTTCCCTTTTTAACAGAAGTTATTTGTTTTTCAAACACATCAAACTCAGCCCAAACAATCTGCAAGTTTGCGACTTTAAACATTGGATGTCCATCCATAATATATGCACCAACATTAATTGAAATTTCAGAAACCACACCTGATACATGAGAGTATATGGTAAATGCTGATTTCACTTTTCCAGTACGTTCTATTTCTGATAATTGAGCATCACGAATTTTCCAATACTTGAATTTTGTGCGTACAGCAGCATATAATTTAGGCTGTGCATCTCTAATTTTGTACGCTGTAATTAGTTCTTGTTGCGCAACTACTAATTCTGGTGAATAAACTTCGGCTATTGCCTGACCTTTATATACTTTTTCTCCAACAGAAGTAATAAACAACTTATCTATTCGTCCATTAAAATGTGCTGGTTGCGTAGCTATTTCATCTTTGTTTTCTGTTATTTCACCAGAAAGGATAAGCAAATTTGACTCAGTACTTCCTGGAGTAACTTTAATAGTTTGAATGTTTGCCAATGCCAACGCATTTTTTGTCAGTTTAAACTGATCAGCTTCTAATCCATCTGCAGTAGTTTCAGCAGGAATTAAATCCATTCCGCAAATGGGACAATCTCCAGCTTCTGGGTGCATAATTTGTGGATGCATAGAACAGGTCCATGATTGATTTTTAGAAGCAATTTCATCGTGCTTATGTTTCGCTTCATCAGTAGACGAGCCTCCAAAAAGGAACCATCCTACCAATAGGCCAGCTGCTAATATTCCGATATAACTTGTATATTTTTTCATTTTTATATGATTCATATTTAATTACTTAAATAATTAATGATTGTAGTTTGTTTATAATAGGTCTTTACAGACTCTATTTGATTCATTTGGAATTTTAATTGTAATTCTTGAATATCTAATACATCGTTAAAATCAATAGTTCCGGTTTCATAACTTCGAATCAATAATTGCTCTGCATCTTTAGCTCGTTGTATATTCTTAGTCTGAGTATTGTACGTAATCTTAGCTGAAATTCTATTTTTAATCGCCTTGTCTAAAGCGGTTTCTAACCTATTCAATCGTTCTTGCTTTTGCAACCTGATTTCTTGCTGCTTTAATTGATTTTGTTTGCTTTTTGAGGTATATTTTTTATTGAAAATCGGGATTGATAGTGACAGCATCGGCATTACAATATCTTTTCCATTATCACCAAAATTCATATCAGGACGTTTTGAAACAGCGATATAATCCAATCCAAAACCAAGCATTGGATTGCTTTCCTTTTGATTAAGCAACTCTGATTTCGTAACAGATTGATACAATTTATCGTATTTAGTCAATTCTGGATGCACCATTAAATTCGTTGCCTTTATCAACTCACTTTCCAAAGGAATGGCTAGATGAGTTACAACTTTAACAACATCGTTTTTATCTCTATTTAAAAGTTTATTAAAACCGGTTTGTTCAGCTAAATACTGCTGCTTTAACACTTGTCTCAACTGCTCTAATTCATTCTGACGCATTTGTAATTTCAACACAGAGACTGCAGATACTTTTCCAACCTCAACAGCTGATAATGCCAAAACTTCATAGATTTTAAGAAGTTTACTATTCTCCTTTAAAACTTCTTGCTTTCGTTGTATTGCAAATAAATTATAGTAGGATTGTGAAACTGAAGCCATCAATTTTCTTTTTGCAATTACAATATCTTCATATTTCGTATTTGCTAATGAACTTACATAATTTTCTCTTGCTGTTATCGCCCCAAACCAAGGGATCATTTGTTTTGCTGACAATTTAAATCGCTGTGCACCTGTTCTTGTTTCTGGTTCACTCACAAAATAACCAACACCAATCTCTGTATTTGGCAATGTCTGTACTTCATTTATTTTTTCCGAAGCTATTTTATATTGCAATTCAAATTTCTGAATTTCAGGGTTGTTTTTTTCTGCTATCATTAAATAATCCTGTAGGCTTTGACCATTTACAAGTAGACTCAAGAAACAAGAGCAAAGAAACAAGAATTGCTTTAACTGTTTTTTTCTATTTCTCATTTTCAATATGTTTAAGTTTAAGATTCCTTACTGCAAATTCTTTTTTCATACTGAACAATATTGGCACTACAAATAAGGTAATTAATGCAACTAACATCCCTCCAAAACTTGGTATTGCCATTGGTATCATAATATCAGAACCTCTTCCTGTTGACGTTAATACAGGTAGCAATGCTAAAATTGTGGTTGCTGTTGTCATTAAACAAGGTCGAATTCTTTTGGTTCCCGCTTCAACAATTGAAGCTCGAATTTCTTGTTTCGAAACTGGATTGTTCTTATCAAATGTTTGCGTTAAATAGGTTGCCATGACAACTCCGTCATCAGTTGCGATTCCAAACAATGCAATAAACCCTACCCAAACTGCGACACTTAAATTAATAGAATGTATTTGAAATAAGTCTCTTAAATTCGATCCAAAAATGTTTACATCTAAAAACCATGGCTGTCCATACAACCAAATCATTATAAATCCTCCAGCAAATGCAACTGCAATTCCAGAAAACACCATCAATGAGGTACTCACAGATTTAAACTGAAAATATAAAATCAAAAAGATAATTACCAGTGCCAACGGAACTACAATTGCCAATGTCTTTTCAGCTCTTTGTTGATTTTCATAGGTTCCTGTAAATTGGTAGTTGATTCCCTTCGGAACGACTAACTCTCCTCTATCGATTTGTCCTTGTATTGCTTTTTGTGCTCTTTCTACAACCGTAATTTCTACTTCGCCACTTAGCTTATCAAACAATACATATCCTACTAAAAAGGTGTCTTCACTTTTAATTACTTGTGGACCTTGTTTATAGGTTAATGCTACTAGTTCCTTTAAAGGAATTGGGTTTCCATTTGGAGTAGGAACAAAAATACCATTGATATCTTCTGGACTAGATCGTTGCTCTCTTGGATAACGAACACGAACACCATAACGCTCTCTTCCCTGCACTGTTTGTGTAATCATTTTACCGCCAATGGCAACCTCTAGTATGGTTTGTACATTTTCTATTGACAAACCATAACGAGCAATTTTCTCTCTATCAATATCTATTAACAAATAAGGTTTCCCTACAATTCTATCAGCGAAAACAGCTTCTTTTTTTACGCCAGGAATTTGCTTTAAAATACTTTCTAGTTTCAAGCCAAACTCTTCAATTTGTTCTAAACTCTGTCCTTTAACCTTAATTCCCATTGGTGCACGCATTCCTGTTTGCAACATAATTAAGCGTGTTTCAATAGGTTGTAATTTCGGGGCAGAAGTAACGCCAGGTAATTTGGTTACTTTTACAATCTCATTCCAAATATCATCTGTTGATTTGATATGTTTCCGCCAGTTTCTAAAATATTCACCATCGGTATTAACGATTAAATCTTTGAATTCAATTTTAGTTCCACTTGCAACAAAGTTTCCTTGTTTTGTTTTAAACAACCCTTCACTATTCACTTCAAATTTAACGCGTTTTCTATGTGTATCTAATTTGTATTCTGGATAATAAATAATGATGTTTTCATACATAGAAAGTGGTGCTGGATCTAATGCACTCTCCACTCGACCTGCTTTCCCAACCACGGTTTTAACTTCTGGAAGTGTAGCAACTGCCATATCTAACTGTTGTAAAACTCTTTTGTTTTCTGCAATTCCGGCATGTGGCAATGAGGTTGGCATCAATAAAAAGGAACCTTCATTTAAAGCTGGCATAAACTCTTTTTCTGTGGCATTCCAGATAGAAATACCAAACACAATAATAATCGTTGGAATACTTAAAAACAACAATTTATTTGCCAATGCCCATGTTAATATGCGAACATAAAACTTTCTGAATAACGTAAATACACCAAGCAATCCAAAGCAAATAACAGATACAAACACCAAACTGATAAAAATAGAATTATCAACACCTAGTGGTCTCCAATAAATACCTAGCACAAGTACTACTGTTGTAATTGCACTAACAATTGTAATTAAATTTGCCTTTTTTTCAGTAAGAATAGCTGTCATTTTTAAGATGTTTATTCCTGCAAACAGCAACAATAAAAATCCGATGTAATACCCTTGAGTAATAGCAATAATCCCTAGTAATACAAAAATACTATTCAATACAATTTTCCCTTTTTTATAGGTTGATTTAAATCCAAAAAACCAAGCAGCAAAAGGTGGAATTAAAAATAACGCAACTATAATAGACGCTGTTAAGGCCATTGTTTTAGTAAATGCCAAAGGTCTAAACAGTTTCCCTTCTGCACCAATCATCGTAAACACAGGAATAAAACTAATAATCGTTGTTAAGACTGCTGTAATAATAGCGCCAGAAATTTCTTTTGTTGCTTCAAAAACGATGTCATTTATTGATTTTTTGTCATTTTGTATCGCGGGAAGAGCTTCTTTATTGGATTTGTCGCTCGTTCCTTGCTTTGTCGGAATAACATTTTTAATTTTTAACTTATACTCATCAATATGCCTTATGATGTTTTCTGAGAGTATGACTCCAACATCAACCATGGTTCCGATGGCAATAGCAATTCCTGATAAGGCTACAATATTTGCATCAACATTAAAGAATTTCATTGCTATAAAAACCATCAACACAGCTACGGGCAATAAGCCTGAAATTAGAATAGAAGCTCTTAAATTAAACAACATTACAATGATTACTAAAATGGTAATCAATATTTCTAACGTTAATGCTTCATCTAATGTCGTTAAGGTTTCCTGAATTAATTCAGTTCTATCATAAAAGGGAACAATTGTTAATTGTGAAGTACGTCCATCTTTTAGCTCTTTAGAAGGTAGTCCTGCACTAATCTCGTTGATTTGTTTTTTAACATTATTAATGACTTCCATCGGATTTGCTCCATACCGAGCAACGACCACTCCTCCAACAACTTCAGCTCCTTCTTTGTCTAGAATCCCTCTACGAGCTGCTGGTCCTAAAGCAACTTTAGCGACATCTTTTAATAAGATGGATTTGAACTGGCTAGACGTTATTACTGTATTTTCAAGATCTTCAATAGACTTAATATATCCTAAACCTCTAACCAAGTATTCTGCTTGGTTAATCTCTATGGTTTTTGCGCCAATTTCTTTGTTTGTTTTACGAACAGCATTTACTACCTGTTGTAAAGAGATATTGTATTGTCTTAAAATCTCAGGATTGATATCAACTTGATACTCTTTTACGTACCCTCCAATTGAAGCAACTTCTGAAACACCACTGGCTGAAGCCAGTCCATATTTCACATAATAATCTTGGATACTTCTTAATTCTTGAAGATCCCAACCACCAGTTACATCTCCTTTCTCATCTCTTCCTTCTAAAGTATACCAAAAAATCTGCCCTAAACCTGTAGCATCAGGGCCTAAACCTGGTTGCACATTCGTAGGCAATAACCCACTTGGCAAGGAATTTAGTTTTTCTAAAATTCTACTTCTACTCCAGTAAAACTCTACATCCTCTTCAAAAATAATATAGATACTAGAAAACCCAAACATAGATGAACTTCGAATGGTTTTTACACCTGGAATTCCCAATAACGAGCTGGTTAACGGATAGGTAATTTGATCTTCTATATCTTGCGGAGACCTCCCACTCCATTTGGTAAAGACAATTTGTTGATTCTCACCAATATCGGGAATAGCATCAACTGCTACGGGGTTTCTAGGTAAGCCTTTTACATCCCAATCGAAAGGAGCAGTAACGACTCCCCAACCGATAAAAAGGACTAGGGTAATTACAGCTACTAATTTATTTTCTATTAAAAATTTGATGCTTTTATGCAACATAGTTTTTGATTTTATATAAAGAATGAATGATCTATATGCAATATATAGAAACAACAAAATAATCCTGAACAGCTCAAAGCCATCAGAATAAATTCTACTTTATAAAAATCAAATTAAGAAAGTCTCATCTAAAACCTGTATGTCTTTGACGAGTTTGGGAGGGATATATTTGTTGTGGTTAACCTCTTCGTTTTCAACTACAGAAAACAAAGCACTATAGGTAAATACAAGTGCAGTAACAAAAACTTGTTGCTGAAATGATATTTGAGAATTGTTTTGTTTTACTTCATCTTGTCCATCAATAATGGTAATTACATCATTACAACAAGTATCAGAAATCATAATTGATTCAGATGATGAAGACATTTCCATTCCTTCCATCATACATGTATCTGCTTTCACAAACCAAGAAGTATCTACTAAATCACCACCACAATAATGCTCATTTATTGTAAACGACATCGTAGAGAATAGCACTATAAATGCTAAACTTACTGAAGTGATATTTTTTAGGATTTGATTCATTGATGAACAAAAGTACAAATTATAATCTAAAAGCAATTGTTAAGGTTCTTATAAAATATTGATTTGAACCTTTAAAATGAAGTATCTTTTCGCTTTTAGATCTTTTCTTCATGAAGAAACACTTTTTATTTTTATTTTTGATTGCACTAAGTTTTCAAATACATGCACAAAAATTATTGTTTGTTGGTAATAGCCTAACGTATACCAACGATTTACCTTCTATTTTAGAACAAATTGCAACAGTTTACGGAAAAAACATAGAAACAGAAATGCTTTGCTATCCTAATTATGCGATTGTAGATCATTTGGCTGAAGGCAAAATTCAACAAATGATAGCGGCTAATAACTACGATTATGTAATTGTACAACAAGGGCCATCATCTCAAGAAGAAGGTAGAAAAATGTTAATTGATGCAGGAAAACAATTAAGCGTCTTTACTAAGAAACACAATTCGATACTTGCTTATTACATGGTTTGGCCATCCAAGAGATATTATTTTACGTTTGATAAAGTAATTGCAAATCACATAGAAGCTGCACAAAAAAATAATGCATTATTGTTTCCTGTAGGAACATATTGGAGACAATACGAAGCGCAACAGAAAGGCACTTCTTTATATGGAGCAGATCAATTTCATCCGTCTAAGACAGGTAGTTTTTTAGCAGCAGTAACCATATTTAAAAAAATATTCCCTAATGAAGATTTAAATGAGTTGTCTTTTGAAAAAGTAAAAAAGTGGGTTAATAAGAAATCTTTCAAAACGATACTAAAACTCGTTAATTAGTGAATATTCTTATCAACGGAAATACAATTAAAAACACATTGAATTAAATTAAGTATAGAAAATAAAAGCCTCATGACAATTGTTATGAGGCTTTTTGATGAATTAATAATTTTAGGGGGAAGTAATTATTTAATCATCATTTGTATAAAAAAGGTAGATCCAAATAACTCTAGAGAGTCTATAATTCATTGTACTAAACAAGGTAATTAATACAATAATTGAAATGAAGGTAACTAAAAAATCTAAATTTATAAAAACATGTAGTATAACAAAAAGAGTAATTGCTTGAGCAATCATCAAGGCATAACTTACAAACATTGCCCCAAAGAAAAAACCCGCTTCTTTATAAAATCGAAATCCGCAATTAGTGCACTCAGAGTTCATTTTAGGAATTCTAAACAACAATAAATTGCCTTTATCATTAAAAATTTTTTCACTTTTACATTTCGGACATCTCCCGTTAATCACTGACACTATAGACATTACAAAATTTCTTACAATTCTTCTGCAAATAAAGAAAAAATATATCCGCTAACACTTATTCATAAATGGCTTTTTATTGTACTTTTAGGACATAATTAGCATTAATGAAAACAATTCCTATTTTAAATATCCATCAGTTTGAAAAAGAACAACCCTTAAAAGATTTTTATTCTAATGATTTAAAAAGCCATTTACATAAGAATAGAAATTTAGTATACAAACCTCATAAACACAATTTCTATTTATGTATTTTATTTGTTAAAGGTTCTGGGATACATGAAATAGATTTTAATGCATACATAGTGAAACCTGGCAGTGTGTTTTTTTTAAAACCTGGACAAACTCATTCTTGGAAATTTGACAGTAAACCTGAAGGATATCTATTTTTTCACACACAGGACTTTTACGAGCTAAGTTTTTCTAATCGTTTATTACATCAGTTTCCCTTTTTCATTTCTCAAAAAAGCACACCTTCTTTAGTACTTTCAAAAACTCAAGTAGCAGGATTACAACCCAAATTCAAAGAATTAAATACCGAGTATTATCAAAAACTCCTCTATCAAGAAATTAAGATAACTAGCATTATAAATACCATCTATATAGATTTAGCAAGAGTTTATATCGATTCAAAACCTATAGAGGTACAATCTTCTTTACGCTATATTGAAACACTAAGATCTTTAGAAAAAGAAATTGAGCATTCGTATCTCCTAGAAAAATCGGCAACCTTTTACGCGAATAAATTAAACATCTCTTCTAAACATTTAAACCGAATTGTTAAATCAACAGTAGACAAAACAACAACAGAGTTAATCACAGAACGAGTATTACTAGAAGCAAAGAGGTTGATGGTACATTCTGACAATTCATTAACCTCTATTGCAGAAATTTTAGGGTTCGAAGATTACGCATATTTCTCAAAAATTTTTAAATCGAAAACGAAAATCACTCCCCTGGCTTTTAAGAAAAAATACATGTAATCAAGGTGATAAAAAACTATAAATCAAACTTTAAAGTTTTTGCTCCTAGCTATTCTTATTTTTTTAAGTACTAAAAAATAACTATATTACTATTCACGCCCCCTTAATATCAACTACTTATGAAAAATAATTTCTTTTTATTTGGAGTAGCAATTTTCATGATTTATGGCGTTACAGCTCAAAAATCCTTAACTAATTTTCATTCTAATGGAAAATTAAGGTTAACTGGCATGTATATCATTAAGAATGGTGATACTATTAACAAACTAGAGGTTGGGTTATGGAAAGAATATTATAAGACTGGTCAATTAATGGAATCAACATTTTATAATAATAAAGGTGGTGAAGAAGACGGCCCATACAAATATTATTATAAAAGCGGACAATTACAAGAATATGGCTTTTATCATAAAGGTGAAAAAGATGGATATTGGTATACTTATTTTGAAAACAACACTAAAAAAACTATTAAGAACTACAACGTAGGTAAAAAAAATGGAGATTGGACACGCTATTATAAATCTGGTAAGCTTGAAGCAAAAGCTACCTATAATAAAGACTCTTTAGTTTCTCCATGGGTGAATCTAACTCCTAAAGGCAACATCATTCCAGAAGGAATAAGCATGACTTTTTATATTAATGGTAATAAAAAATCTGTTAAGGATACTAATATTACTCATAATGGCAAACAATTTCTCGATGGCATTTCAACTCACTATTATTCTAATGGCTCAATAAAGAAGAAATATGAATTACATAAAGAGCATGCAACAATTTTCCATTATTTCGAAAATAACACATTAAATAAAGTATCATATATAGAATATGGAAGTAAACAAAATAAGCTTACATTTCCTAAAACTAACAAAGTAGGTTTATGGAAAGAATATAACTTAACGGGTAAATTAGTTGCTGAAAAAGATTGGGATTTATCTAAAGCCACAACATATTTTCAATCAAAAAAATTTAATGAAGCACATACCTATTTCTTGAAAAGTGCTTTAAATGTCATCAATTCTGATAAAAATATAATGAAAGCACAATTTGCTCTAGGCATTATGAATGAAAATGGACTTGGTATGGATAAGAATGTAGACAAAGCACATATTTGGTATGAAAAATGTGGTGATTTGGGCTATATAAATGGCTATTATAATATCGCTGCAATGTATATTAACGCCGCAAATACTTTACTCAAACAAATGAACGAACTAGGCATTTCTGATGGAGATAAAAAAAACTATAACAAATTAAAAACCTACGTAGACACCCATTTTAATAATAGCATCACCTACTTAGAAAAAGCCTACAAAGTAAAAGGCAGTAAAATGAGTTCGCCAGCATTAAAAATGCTGCTAGATTTATACACAAGATTTGGCATAGAAAATGAAACTCAAAAAGAGATTAAAAAGTTGATAGAAAAGAAATAGGAATTCACTCGCTACGCTCTTGAATCTAAAAAATAAACTCTGAGAAACTACACTTGCAGAAGGTAGGTATTAAGCAAACTCTTTTCACAAATAAAACACAAGATTGCATAATCGTTTGTTATTATGACATCTGTTTTAGTAAAGAAAAATAATAGATTCGTCTATATTTCTCGATCTTTAAAACCACCATTCTTAATAAATAGTCCGTAAATAGCGCCCAGTGCTAGTCCAATTACTGAACCAAAACTTATGCCCATAGCAATACCTACACCCACATTATCCTGAACCGAACCAATTACTACCCCTATAGATGTTCCAAGTGAAACCCCCAAAGCAAGTCCGACAGATATGCATACAACCAGGCTGTTTTCCTTTTTCATATTTAAATATTGTTTAATTGTTATAAAGAGAAACTCTCTTTTTTTATTGATTAGTGGTTAAAGTCTAAAATTATTACACTTGTTAAACATTTTTTTTAACGACCACTATAATAGTCAGAAAAGGACTGGTTGAGTTTTTAGAAGAATGAAGGATTCACTTCTTCTTGGTTTCCCCACCACCTTTCACCTCAATTACTCTTCCTCTCTAATGAGAAACTCAGAGTATCTAAAATTGTTACTTTGTTATAGGTAGTATAATAGTTAAAAATACATTTTTGTGCATTGAATATGATAAAGTTCTATAACTCAATGTTTAATTTAGTTACGCAACAACTCCAAATGTTTTTCCTTTTTTAGAATTAACTCTGAATTGATTTGAAGTGTTTTTTTTGCCTCCAGCTTTTAAAGCTTTAGCATCACCTGAGAAAAAAGTTTTATGATCATCACCAAGATCAGAACCTGCCATTCTTTGATGTTTGACACAAGAAACACCTTTGCGAATTTCTTGTCTTTGAACCCCTTTAACATAGGCTAACATACTTTCTTTTCCAAAATACCCTTCTGCAAGATCATTCATATGAAGCGCAGATGTATGATATGTTGGTAAGGTAATTAAATGATGAAAAATCCCAGCCTCTTTAGCTCCATTCATTTGAAATTTTTTAATTGCAACATCTGCACGATAGCATAATTCGGAATTATCATATTGCATATCCATTAAATTATTTCTATCATAAGCTGTCATATTTTCGCCTTCTTCAACCATTTCTTTGTAAGCTTGATTTCTGAAATTTAAAGTCCAGTTAAAAGAGGGTGAATTATTATAAACCAATTTAGCATTGGGAATTACTTTTTTAACTCTATTAACCATGTTAGCTATTTGTCCAACATTTGGAGTTGGAGTTTCTATCCATAATAAGTCTGCACCATTCTGAAGACTTGTAATGCAATCTAGTACTACTCTATCTATGTTTGAATTATGTTTAAATTTATATAGACCATTTGCTAGTCTTCTTGGTCTAACCAATTTGCCCTCTCTTTTTATTAAAACATCATCTTCCTTAGCATCTTCTATAGTAATCTCTTCAGCTTCTACAAATGCTAAATATTGAGAAGCTAAATCTCCTGACACTTGACTTACTGGTAGTTTTTGGGTAAGACCCGCACCTTCAGAATCTGTTCTTGCAACGATAACTCCATCATGAATGCCTAATTCTATGAAAGCATATCTAATAGCAGTTAATTTCGCTATAAAATCTTCATGAGGTACTGTAACTTTACCATCTTGATGTCCACACTGTTTAGCGTCTGATACTTGATTTTCAATTTGAATAGCACAAGCTCCAGCTTTAATCATTTTTTTAGCCAATAAATAAGTAGCCTCTTCGTTTCCAAAGCCTGCATCAATATCTGCTATAATTGGAACTACATGTGTTTCAAAATTATCAATTTGATTCTGTACATCTTCTCCGTTTTCAAGTCTTCTGAATAAATCATTCAATTCAATAGCATCAGCTTGACGTAAAAAATCATAAATCTCTTCAATAAGCCCAGGAACTGCTGTTTTTTCATGCATAGATTGATCTGGTAAAGGTCCAAATTCAGAACGCAACGCTGCAACCATCCATCCAGAAAGATATAGATATTTTTTACTGGTAGTTTTGTGGTGTTTTTTTATAGCAACCATCTTTTGTTGTGCCAAAAAACCATGCCAACAACCTAGGGATTGTGTATAGTTAGATGAGTCGGCATCGTATGCTGCCATATCTTCCCTCATAATTGCTGCAGTATGTTTAGCAATATCTAAACCTGTTTTAAACCGATTTTGAATCACCATTCTAGCAGCATTTTTAGAGTTTATAGTTTTCCAAGTATTTCCATACCTTACTTTTAGATTTCTTATAGCTTCTAATGCAGAACCATAATTTGTTTGTGATAAATTTTCCATAATGTTGTGTTATGTTAATTATTATTGATAATTATATCCTGTTGATTGTTCCTTCAATTGCAGGATTATTTTTTTAAACATATTGATACGCTTGAAGCGTTAAAAATTCTTCAAATTTTTCTGATAATACGAGTTTATCAAAAAGTTCTATAGCAAGTTTAAACTTGGTATTTTTAAAAGTGTCTTTTTCAAATTGATTAATAATTTTCTCTACTTCATCATTGAATAACTCTTTGTATAATCCTACATTAAATATACGTCCATCATCAATTTTTACTTTATTCTTTAGCCATTGCCATACTTGTGTTCTTGAAATTTCTGCAGTAGCTGCATCTTCCATTAAATTATAGAGTGCTACTGCTCCTTGACCTCTTAACCAAGCCTCGGTGTATAAAATACCAACATTAATGTTTTTTCTAATACCTGATTCTGTAACAGTTCCTTTAGGTATTTCTACTAAATCTTGTTCTGTTATGTTTATGTCGTTACGTGTTATATGTAATTGGTTTGGTGTTGACATGTGTTTATTAAAAACGGTCATCGCTATTTCTACTAAAGCAGGGTGTGCAACCCAAGTACCATCATGCCCGTTTTTTACTTCACGTTCTTTATCTTTTCGCACTTTCCCCATAGCAACTGAGTTTGCTGCTTCGTCATTTTTTATCGGAATTTGAGCGGCCATTCCTCCTATAGCAAGGATGCCTCTTTTATGGCAACGTTGAATAACAAGTTTAGAATAAGCATCCATAAATGGGGTAGTCATTGTTACTTGATCGCGATTTGGAACTACAAAATTTGGGTGATTTCTAAATTTTTTGATGTAAGAAAATATATAATCCCAACGTCCACAATTTAAACCAACAATATGATCTTTAAGCTCGTAAATTATTTCATCTAATTGAAAACTGGCGGTAATAGTTTCTACTAAAACAGTTGCTTTAAATGTCCCTTTTGGAACATTAAGATACTTTTGAGCAAAAGTAAAAACATCATTCCACCATCGAGCTTCTGTATAATGTTCTAATTTTGGTAGATAAAAGTACGGAGCAGTATTATTGCTTACTAAGGTTTTTGTATTATGAAACACGTATAAACCAAAATCTACCAAACTACCTGAAGTTTCTTCATTATTAATTATAAGGTGTCGTTCGTTTAAGTGTAAGCCCCTTGGTCTAACAAGTAAAACAGCCGTTTTAGGGTTTAGCTTGTATGATTTATTCCTTTTAACATCTATAAATGAGATGGTCTTTTTAGTTGCGTCTTTTAAGTTTTGCTGACCTTGTATTGTGTTTTCCCATGAAGGCACATTACTATCTTCCAAATCAGCCATAAATGTTTTAGCTCCAGAATTTAAAGCATTGATAATCATTTTTCTGTTTATTGGTCCTGTAATCTCTACACGCCTGTCTTTTAGGTCGTGTGGAATATTACCAGCTACCCATTCACGTTCTCTAATATCTTTTGTTTCACTTGGGAATTTTGGAAACGTACCATCGTCAAATAAATTTTGTTGATTTAAACGCTTACTTAATAAGTGTAATCTCTTTGAATTAAAATTTTCATGAAGTTTCGTTAAAAAATGAAGAGCTTCATCTGTTAAAATTTCAGGATAGTGATTATTAACATTTTTAGAAAATGAAATTTTTGATAACTTTAATAGTTTGTTTTCCATAATGTTGCGATTTTATGTAAGTACATTCTTTAAGCCTTTTATGAGTTTATTTTTTTGAGTAACTATGATTAGTCTATTAATCCCAGAACAAAATTGATATATATAGAGAGAATATTACTATAATTTTAGTTGAGACTAATTTTTTAGTAGACGAAAACACCATAACTTTAGATAAGAGAAATATTGAGAGGATATATTCTACAGAAATATGTTTTATATTTTGATAGAAATTATGATAGGCGGGTATTTGACTTAAAATTAAAACTAATGTGTGATAATAAGAGCCTACATATTAGGAGAATAAGCTACCTAGTAAGTCTAAAGCTGTATTTTAATGAAATAGAAAATGAAAAATTAGCAACAAGAATTCTATATTCCTATATAAATGGCAGCTTTTTCTAACTTTGATTTGTATAGGTTTTCAGTTTTTTCAATAAATAGGTTAGATGTATTTTTAGGTAGTTAATCCTATTTTTATCTTCTTTTTTTTATTTCAAAAATAAAACCCTTATAATCAAAAGATTATAAGGGTTCTTGCGGAGAATGAGGGATTCGAACCCCCGGACCTGTTACAGTCAACAGTTTTCAAGACTGCCGCATTCGACCACTCTGCCAATTCTCCTAGTGTCTCATCAGGTATTCCCTGAATGCGGATGCAAATATAGAATCTTTTTTGAGTTCATAAAAGAAAAAATCACTTTTTTACAAGTTTTTTTTTATTCGCTAATTCTAATATTTATAATACTTTTACAATCAAATTTATACAACAATGTTAGACTTAATTTTATTAGTTATTGTAGGCTTTATTGCTGGTGTAATTAATACAATGGCTGGTGGTGGTTCTTTACTTACATTACCAGTTCTTATTTTTATGGGATTACCTCCAAACATTGCAAACGGAACCAATAGAATTGGAATTGTGCTTCAGATGATTGCAGGAACGGCTGGCTTTAAAAGTAAAGGTATTACCACTTTTCCGTTTAGTATTTATATGGGTATTTCTGCATTAATTGGTTCTCTAATAGGTGCTCAAATAGCTGTAGACATCAAAGGAGAAACCTTTAACAAAGTACTTTCTTTTGTAATGATTGCTGTAGTGCTCATCATTGTATTTAAACCAAAGTTAAAAGCGAAAGAACTTATTGAAAGAACTACAGGCAAGCATTTATGGATTGGTTGTGTAGCGTTTTTCTTCTTTGGAATTTATGGAGGATTTATCAATGCAGGATTGGGCTTTATTTTGATTCTATTTTTACACTACTTCAATCATCTATCATTAGTAAAATCTAACGCTACAAAAGCAGTAGTCATAACCATTTATATGTCTGGTGCTCTATTGGTTTTTATTTTAAATGATGCCATTAATTGGAAAATGGGATTGACCATGGCAATAGGAACTTCTTTAGGTGGTTGGTTTGCAAGTAGATTCTCTGTAGAAAAAGGTGATGGCTTTATTAAAATATTTCTATTAGTTATTGTGACTGTTATGGCAGTAAAACTCTGGTTTTTTTCAAACTAAAATTCATGCTCATTAAAGATTAATGTAGTAATTTTGTGACTGACGCTTACAAAACGACAATTATGGCATTTAATTCTTTCGGAAACTTATTAAAATTAACAACTTTTGGTGAATCTCACGGAATTGCAATTGGCGGTGTTATTGATGGATTTCCTGCGGGAATGACTGTCGATTTTGAGGCCGTTCAAAAAGAGCTAGACCGTCGTAAACCCGGGCAATCTTCTATTGTTACTCAACGTAAAGAACCCGATACTGTTCAGTTTTTATCTGGAATTTTTGAAGGTGTAACCACTGGGGCTTCTATTGGATTTCAAATTCAGAATACCAATCAGAAATCAAAAGATTACAATCACAACACTAATATATATCGTCCTTCTCATGCAGATTTCACCTATGATAAGAAATATGGAACACGTGATTATCGTGGTGGAGGAAGAACATCTGCTCGTGAAACTGCCAATTGGGTAGTTGCTGGGGCATTAGCTAAGCAATTGATTGCACACATAAATATCAATGCGTTTACTTCTTCTGTTGGCGATATCTTTATTGACAAGCCATATCAAGATTTAGATTTCTCTAAAACAGACTCTAATATTGTAAGATGTCCAGACGAGGCTTCGGCTAAAAAAATGATTGCAAAAATCAAGGACATCAAAAAACAAGGTGACACCATTGGAGGCACAATCACCTGTGTGGTTCAAAATGTTCCTGTAGGATTGGGAGAACCAATATTTCATAAGTTACATGCAGAATTAGGCAAAGCAATGTTAACAATCAATGCTGTAAAAGGTTTTGAATTTGGTAGTGGTTTTTGTGGTGCAAAAATGCAAGGAAGCGAGCATAATGATGCATTTATTGCAGACGGTAGAACAGAGACTAACCTTTCTGGTGGAATTCAAGGTGGAATTAGCAACGGAATGGATATTTACTTCCGAGTAGCTTTTAAACCTGTCGCTACAATCATGCAGAATCAACAAACTATAGATTCTGATGGTAATCTAACAGAAATCCATGGTAGAGGTCGTCACGATCCTTGTGTGGTTCCTAGAGCGATTCCTATTGTTGAAGCTTTAACAGCATTAGTTTTAGCTGACTTTTATTTATTAGATAGAACAAGGAGAGTTTAATTTATAAAACTCTTACTATATTTGATAAACACCTAAGGAATCAAATGTCTTAATTTTAATGAATTTATTAACACAATTAACAGACACATTAGCTCCTTATTGGGAACAAGAAATAACAGTTAAAAGGAATGATTTTATTACTGTTCCTGGTGATAAGAACACCAATATGTATTTTGTTATTTCTGGTAGCTTACGGGTTTTTATTGAAGATGATGTTGAAGAACACACAATTCGATTTGGATATGAAAATTCTTTTATAACTGCTTTAGATTCCTTTTTAAAAGACATACCAACTACATTTTACATTCAAGCACTAAAAAAATGCCAACTTAAAGTAATTTCCAAGGCAACCTTTTTTAAATGCATTAATGCAACAAAAGAGGGTCAAGAGTTGTGGACGTTATTGCTTCAAGAATTTGTATACCAACAAATAGAACGAGAAAACGATTTAATTACCTATTCTCCACAAAAAAGGTTTGATCGTGTGTTTAAAAGAAGTCCTCATGTATTTCAAGAAATTCCACAAAAATATATTGCGTCATATTTAAGGATGACTCCAGAAACATTGTCGCGTATTTTAAAAAGTCTTGATTGAGATCAACTTTTATAATACACTTAAAGCGCAACTTTGTAAAAAAAAATACAATGATTTATAATAGTACAAATGTTCTTTCTGATTTAATACAAATGACTTCTGCTCATATTAACTATGGAAAGCAATTATTAGAAATTTCTGAGGATAAATTACAGTTTAAGCAATCTATTAAGTCTTGGAGTGTACTAGAGTGCTTAGAACATCTAAATATGTATACTGCATTTTACAATGCAGAAATTAACAAGAAGATGAATGCCTCTTCACTTCCTTTTTCTGAAACTTTTAAAAGCACTTATTTAGGAAATAAATTTGCCAATGATATGTTACCAAAAGAAGGCATGAAAACCATGAACACCTTTAAAAGTAAAAATCCAAATGCTAGCAAATTGGATAAAGAGCAAGTAGTACGTACTTTTATAAAACTGCAAGAGGGAATGTTAAGCTATTTAGAAACTGCCAAATCTAAAAACCTGAACAAGATTAAAACATATACAACACTACCAATATTAAAATTCAAGTTAGGCGATACCTTTCGTTTTGTGATTCACCATAATGAAAGGCATGTAATACAAGCTAAAAGAGTTCTTAGTACTACTCTTTAAAACAAGAAAACCGAAACTAATTAGTTTCGGTTTTCTTGTTTTTTAAGCTTCTCCAGTGGGTCCAAAATTCATTGGAATTGGAGGTTGCTCGTAATCTTTTATTTCTCCGTTTGCTTTTTCAAATCGTTGCACATTTTCTTGTAATGCTTTAGTTAAACGCTTTGCATGTTGCGGCGTTAAAATAATTCTAGATTTTACTTTCGCTTTAGGAACTCCAGGCATTATGTTGATGAAATCAACAATAAACTCAGATACTGAATGGTTGATAATTGCTAAGTTAGAATAGGTTCCTTCCGCAACAGTCTCATCCAATTCAATATTTATTTGCCCGTCATCATTTTGATTTTCATCCATAATTTATGTTGTTATTTAGTGTAATTGTTTAATAGTTAAAAAGCATTATAATAAAAAAGTTGAACTGAATAATGTACTTAATCTACAATAAACAATTCAACTTTTAAACTTTTAAACTTTTAAACGAATAAACGTTTATTATAGATTTTCTTCTATCTCGTCTTTAGGACCTACAATGATATGATCGTATTGTCTCATACCTGTACCTGCTGGAATTCTCTTACCAACAATTACATTTTCTTTCAATCCTTCTAAAGTATCTATCTTACCATTTACAGCTGCTTCATTCAACACTTTCGTAGTTTCCTGGAACGATGCCGCAGAGATAAACGATTTAGTTTGTAACGAAGCTCTTGTAATACCTTGCAACACTTGTTCTGCTGTTGCTGGCTGAGCCTCTCTTGCTACTGCTAAATTTTTATCATTTCTACGTAATATAGAATTCTCATCTCTTAACTGACGTGAAGAAATTATTTGACCTGCTTTTAAATTTTCAGAGTCTCCTGCATCTTCAACAACTTTCATTCCGTAAATAGCATCGTTTTCTACAATAAAGTCATTTTTATGAATCAGTTGATTCTCTAAGAATAAAGTATCTCCAGAGTCAATAATTCTAACTTTACGCATCATTTGACGTACTACAACCTCAAAGTGTTTGTCATTAATTTTCACACCTTGTAAACGATATACTTCTTGAATTTCGTTTACTAAGTATTGTTGTACTGCAGATGGCCCTTGAATTTTCAAGATATCAATTGGAGTTGTTGCTCCGTCTGATAATGGCATCCCTGCTTTGATGAAATCATTTTCTTGTACTAAAATTTGGTTAGATAACTTGATTAAGTACTTTCTAATATCTCCAGTCTTAGACTCAACGATAATCTCTCTATTACCACGCTTAATTTTCCCGAAAGAAACAACTCCGTCAATCTCAGCAACTACTGCTGGATTAGAAGGGTTACGTGCTTCAAATAATTCAGTTACACGAGGTAAACCTCCTGTAATATCTCCTGCTTTACCTGATTTACGAGGGATCTTAGCTAAAGTTTTACCTTGTTCTACAGTTTCTCCATTACTAATCATTAAGTGTGCTCCTACAGGTAAACTGTATGAACGTAATGCATTACCATCTTTATCTTCAATAATTAAAGAAGGAATGATTTTCTTATTCTTAGAATCTGTAATTACTTTTTCTTGGAAACCTGTTTGCTCATCAATTTCTACTTGGAAGTTAATTCCTTGTTCTAAATCATCAAAACGAACTTTACCACCAAACTCAGAAACAATTACACCGTTAAATGGATCCCATTGACAAACAACATCTCCTTTCTTAATAGTTCTTCTACCTTTTTCAAAAATTGTAGAACCATATGGAAGGTTATTTGTACTTAAGGTAATTCCTGTTTTCTTATCAATTATCTTAATTTCTGCAGTTCTAGAGATTACGATTTCGATCTCTTCTCCATTAGAATCTTTACCTGTAACAGTACGTAAATCTTCAATAGAAACTTTACCTGTAAAGTTTGCAGTTAACTTATTCTCTTCAGAAATATTACCTGCAACTCCACCAACGTGGAATGTTCTTAATGTTAACTGTGTACCAGGCTCTCCAATTGATTGCGCAGCAATAACTCCTACAGCTTCACCAAGCTGTACTTTGTTAAGGGTAGATAAACTCTGACCATAACATTTTGCACATATACCTCTAGAAGATTCACAAGTTAACGCAGAACGTACTTGAACTCTATCTATTCCTGTATTTTGAATTGCTTGAGCAATCGCTGAAGAAATTTCTTCTCCTGCATTTGCTATAAGTTCATCAGTTACTGGTTCAAAGACATCGTGTAAAGAAACACGACCTTCAATTCTTTCTGCTAATGATTCAACAATTTCATCGTTTTTCTTTAATGGAGTTACTTCTAACCCTCTTAAAGTTCCACAATCATGTTCGTTGATAATTACATCTTGAGAAACATCAACTAAACGACGTGTTAAATACCCTGCATCGGCTGTTTTTAATGCTGTATCGGCTAATCCTTTACGAGCACCGTGTGTAGAGATAAAGTATTCAAGAATTGATAATCCTTCCTTAAAGTTAGAAAGAATTGGATTCTCAATAATCTCTCCACCACCTGCAGTAGATTTTTTAGGTTTTGCCATCAATCCACGCATTCCTGTTAACTGGCGAATTTGTTCTTTAGAACCCCTTGCTCCAGAATCAAGCATCATGTATACTGAGTTAAACCCTTGTTGATCTTCACGCAAACGCTTCATAGATAAATCTGTCAAACGGTTGTTCGTAGAACCCCAAATGTCAATTACCTGATTGTAACGTTCTTTGTTTGTTAACATTCCCATGTTATAGTTAGATACAATTACATCCACTTCTTTATTCGCTTCTGCAATCATTTCAGTTTTTTCCTTAGGAATAATAATATCACCTAAACTGAATGATAATCCTCCTTGGAATGCAAACTTATATCCCATGTTTTTAATATTATCCAAGAACTCACCAGTTGTAGGAATATCAGTAGCTTTTAAAATTCCACCAATAATACCACGTAAAGATTTCTTAGTTAATACTTCATTTATATATCCTGCTTTTTCAGGTACAACTTCGTTGAATAAAACTCTACCAACAGTTGTTTTTATAATTTTTCGAACTTGCTCTCCATTTTCATCAACATCAAAAGTTCTTACTTTAATACCCGCATTCAAGTCTACCATTTCTTCGTTAAAAGCAATGTTTACTTCTTCTGGTGAATAAAAAGTTAATCCTTCTCCTTTAATAGGAACTTCTGGAGTAGAGATTCTTTCTTTTGTCATGTAATACAATCCAAGTACCATATCCTGAGAAGGTACAGTAACTGGTGCACCATTTGCAGGGTTTAAGATATTGTGAGAAGCTAACATTAATAATTGTGCTTCTAAAATAGCTTCTGGTCCTAACGGTAAGTGTACAGCCATTTGATCTCCATCAAAATCGGCATTAAATGCAGAACATGCAAGTGGATGTAACTGAATTGCTTTTCCTTCAATTAATTTTGGTTGAAAAGCTTGGATTCCTAAACGGTGAAGCGTTGGAGCACGGTTTAATAATACAGGATGTCCTTTTAAAACATTCTCTAAAATATCCCATACAACAGGCTCTTTTCTGTCTATAATTTTCTTTGCAGATTTTACAGTTTTTACAATTCCTCTTTCAATTAATTTACGAATCACGAAAGGTTTGTATAATTCTGCAGCCATTTCTTTTGGCAATCCACATTCAGATAATTTTAATTCTGGTCCAACAACAATTACAGAACGTGCAGAATAATCAACACGCTTACCAAGTAAGTTTTGACGGAAACGTCCTTGCTTACCTTTTAATGAATCTGATAATGATTTTAATGGTCTGTTAGATTCAGTTTTAACTGCTGATGATTTACGTGTGTTATCAAATAATGAATCTACAGATTCTTGCAACATACGTTTCTCATTACGTAAAATAACTTCTGGAGCTTTGATCTCAACTAACCTTTTTAAACGGTTGTTTCTGATAATAACTCTACGATATAAATCATTTAAATCTGAAGTAGCAAAACGACCTCCATCTAATGGAACTAATGGACGTAATTCTGGTGGAATCACCGGAACTACCTTCATAATCATCCACTCAGGTTTGTTTTCTCTAGTTTTGTTAGAATCTCTAAATGCTTCAACAACATTTAAACGTTTTAACGCCTCAGTTTTACGTTGTTTAGACGTTTCTGTATTTGCTTTATGTCTTAATTGATAAGATAACTCATCTAAATCGATACGAGCTAATAAATCAATTAAACACTCAGCTCCCATTTTAGCAATAAACTTTTCTGGGTCATTATCGTCTAAATATTGGTTTTCTTGAGGAATTGTTTCTAGAATATCTAAATACTCTTCTTCTGTTAAGAAATCCATTTTTTGTAATGGTTCTCCTTCTGCATTTTTTGCAATACCTGGAGCAATTACTACATATCTTTCGTAGTAAATAATCATATCTAACTTTTTAGATGGTAAACCTAAAAGGTATCCCATTTTGTTAGGTAATGATCTAAAGTACCAGATATGAGCAACAGGAACTACCAAATGGATGTGTCCTACTCTATCTCTACGTACTTTCTTTTCAGTTACTTCTACACCACATCGATCACAAACGATCCCTTTGTAGCGAATTCTTTTATACTTACCACAAGCACATTCAAAATCCTTTACAGGACCAAAAATACGCTCACAAAATAAACCATCTCTCTCTGGTTTATGTGTACGGTAATTAATTGTTTCTGGCTTTAACACCTCTCCTTTAGAAATTTCTAAAATAGATTCTGGAGATGATAATCCAATTGAGATTTTATTAAACTTTTTTACAGTGTACTTCTCGTTTTTTCTTGCCATGATAATGGATTCGAATTTAAATTGTAAAAATTACCTCTATGAGGTTTATAAATATATGATTGCCATCAAGCCTAAAAAAGACTTGATGACATTTCACTGTTTGTTACTCTTCTAATTGAACGTTTAATCCTAAACCTTTCAGTTCATGCATTAATACGTTAAAAGATTCAGGTAAACCTGGTTCTGGCATTTCATCACCCTTAACGATTGCCTCGTAAGTTTTAGCTCTACCTAACACATCATCAGATTTTACAGTTAAGATTTCACGTAAGATACTAGATGCACCATATGCTTCTAATGCCCAAACTTCCATCTCTCCAAAACGCTGACCACCAAACTGAGCTTTACCTCCTAATGGCTGCTGTGTAATCAATGAGTAAGGACCAATAGAACGCGCGTGCATTTTATCTTCAATCATGTGTCCTAACTTAATCATATAAATGATTCCAACAGTTGCTGCTTGATCAAAACGTTTTCCAGTTCCACCATCATATAAATGCGTATGTCCAAATCTTGGTACACCTGCATCATCTGTAATTTCATTGATCTGATTTAAAGATGCACCATCAAAAATTGGTGTTGCATATTTAGTTCCTAATTTCTGACCAGCCCAACCAAGAACTGTTTCATAAATCTGACCGATGTTCATACGAGATGGTACACCTAACGGGTTTAATACAATATCTACTGGAGTTCCGTCTTCTAAGAAAGGCATGTCTTCTGCTCTTACAATACGAGCAACAATACCTTTATTTCCGTGACGTCCTGCCATTTTATCTCCTACTTTTAATTTACGTTTTTTAGCAACATAAATTTTAGCAAGTTTTAAAATACCAGCTGGTAATTCATCTCCTACAGAAATTGTAAACTTCTCACGACGTAAGTTACCTTGTAAGTCGTTTACTCTAATTTTGTAGTTGTGAACTAATTCTCCAACAGATTTATTCAATACCTTATCAGTAGTCCAAGACCCTTGCGTTAAGTGTGTATAGTCTTCTACAGAGTTTAACATCTTTAATGTAAATTTCTTTCCTTTAGGAAGTACTTCTTCACCTAAATCATTAGAGACTCCTTGAGAAGTTTTACCACTAACTAGAACAAATAATTTATCTATTAATAGATCTTTTAATTCTTCAAATTTCGTTACAAAAGAACTTTCTAAAGCAATAATAGCTTCTTTGTCTCTTGCTCTCTTTGTTTTATCTTTTACTGCTCTTTGAAATAATTTCTTATCAATTACCACACCTCTTAATGATGGAGATGCTTTTAATGATGCATCTTTTACATCGCCAGCTTTATCACCAAAAATAGCGCGTAATAATTTCTCTTCTGGAGTTGGATCTGATTCACCTTTTGGAGTAATTTTACCGATTAAAATATCACCAGGTTTTACTTCTGCTCCAATACGAATCATTCCGTTTTCATCAAGATCTTTTGTAGCTTCTTCAGAAACGTTAGGAATATCATTCGTTAACTCTTCTGTTCCTAATTTTGTATCTCTAACATCTAAAGAATACTCATCTATATGAATAGATGTGAAAATATCCTCACGAACAACTCTTTCAGAAATTACAATTGCATCCTCAAAGTTATACCCTTTCCAAGGCATAAAGGCTACTTTCATATTTATTCCTAAAGCTAATTCTCCTTTTTGTGTTGCATAACCTTCACAAAGAACTTGTCCTTCTGTAACTCTATCACCTTTTTGAACAATTGGCTTTAAGTTTATACAAGTACCTTGATTGGTTTTTCTAAATTTAATTAAGTTGTAAGAAACTTCATCAGAATCGAAGCTAACCATTCTTTCTTCTTCAGATCTATCATACTTAATTGTAATTCTATTTGCATCTACATATTCTACAATTCCAGGTCCTTCTGCGTTGATTAAGATTCTAGAATCTTTTGCAACTCTACGCTCTAATCCTGTTCCAACAATTGGAGATTGTGGGCGTAATAAAGGTACCGCTTGACGCATCATATTTGATCCCATCAATGCACGATTGGCATCATCATGTTCTAAGAACGGAATTAAAGAAGCTGAAATAGAAGCAATTTGATTTGGAGCAACGTCCATATAATCAACTTCATTTGGAGTAACTACTGGAAAATCACCACCTTCACGTGAAATAACTTTCTCTCCAACAATATCTCTTTTTTCATCAACCGCAACATTTGATTGCGCAAATTTTAATCCTTCTTCTTCTTCTGCACTTAAATAGATATGCTTTTTGTTAACGTCTACATTTCCTTCACTAACTTTTACATATGGAGTTTCAATAAACCCTAAGTTATTTACTTTAGCGAATACTGCTAAAGAAGAAATTAATCCAATATTCGGTCCCTCTGGAGTTTCAATTGGACATAAACGACCGTAATGTGTATAGTGAACATCACGAACCTCAAATCCTGCTCTTTCTCTTGATAAACCACCTGGTCCAAGAGCCGATAAACGACGCTTATGTGTAATCTCTGCTAATGGATTGGTTTGATCCATAAATTGAGATAACTGGTTGGTACCAAAGAATGAGTTAATTACAGATGATAATGTTTTAGCATTAATCAAATCAATTGGAGTAAATACTTCGTTATCACGTACATTCATTCTTTCACGAATTGTACGAGCCATACGAGCTAAACCTACACCAAACTGACCAGCTAATTGCTCACCTACTGTTCTAACACGACGGTTAGATAAGTGATCAATATCATCAACTTCTGCTTTTGAATTGATTAAAGCAATTAAGTGTTTAATTATAGTTATAATATCATTCTTAGTTAATACCTTTTGATCAATCGGTTCATCCAATTGAAGTTTAGTATTCATTCTAAAACGACCAACTTCACCTAAATTGTAACGTTGTTCTGAGAAAAATAACTTATCAATAATACCTCTTGCTGTTTCCTCATCTGGCGGCTCAGCATTACGTAATTGTCTATAAATATGTTCTACAGCTTCTTTTTCAGAATTTGTAGGATCTTTTTGTAATGTATTATGGATGATTGCATAATCTCCCATTTGATGATCTTCTTTGTGCAATAACACTGTTTTTGCACCAGATTCGATAATCTCTTCTATATGATCTTTTTCTATAATGGTATCTCTATCAAAAATGATTTCATTACGCTCAATAGAAACTACCTCTCCAGTATCTTCATCAACAAAATCTTCGTGCCAAGTTTTTAAAACTCTAGCCGCTAATTTACGTCCAAGAACTTTCTTTAATCCAGCTTTAGAAACTTTTACTTCTTCTGCTAAATCAAAAATCTCAAGGATATCTTTATCTCTTTCAAAACCAATCGCTCTAAATAGCGTTGTTACTGGTAATTTTTTCTTTCTATCAATATAAGCATACATTACTTGATTGATATCTGTTGCAAATTCGATCCAAGATCCTTTAAAAGGAATTACTCTTGCAGAGTATAATTTGGTACCGTTTGCATGGAATGATTGTCCGAAGAATACACCTGGAGACCTGTGTAATTGAGAAACTACAACTCTTTCTGCTCCATTGATTACGAATGTACCCGAGTTTGTCATATAAGGTATAGTACCTAAATAAACATCTTGTACAATGGTTTCGAAATCTTCGTGTTCTGGATCTGTACAGTATAATTTTAAACGCGCTTTAAGAGGAACACTGTGTGTTAATCCTCTCTCAATACATTCTTGAATGCTATATCTTGGTGGATCTACAAAGTAGTCTAAGAATTCTAACACAAAATTATTACGTGTATCTGTAATTGGAAAATTATCCATGAAAGTTTTGTACAAACCTTCTTCACCTCGCTCTTCAGCTTTTGTTTGTAATTGGAAAAAATCCTGGAATGATTTTACTTGAATATCCAAAAAGTCAGGATAATCAGTTCCCAATTTTGCTGATGCAAAGTTTATTCTTTCAGTAGTGTTTTTCGTTGTCAAAAGAGAAATTTTTTTGATTAAAAATCGATGTTAAAATATAAAACGAATATATACACAAAATGGTTTAGGTCTTAGAACATGCGTTCTAAAGACCTAAACCTTAATTTGTTTAAGCTAGTAAAGCTTACTTAAGCTCAACCTCAGCTCCTGCTTCTTCTAAAGATGCTTTAAGACCTTCAGCCTCATCTTTAGATACACCTTCTTTAATTGGTGCTGGTGCGCTATCAACGATACCTTTAGCTTCTTTCAATCCTAATCCAGTTAATTCCTTAACTAATTTTACAACTGCTAGTTTAGAACCACCTGCTGCTTTTAAGATTACATCAAATTCAGTTTGCTCTTCAGCTC
>Ga0209395_1000346_pt1 | contig 68713 bp, 50 predicted proteins | sample GOMGulsemesocosm_3_FD_184635 | JGI IMG/M metagenome (GOLD analysis project Ga0209395, IMG submission 184635) | Methane-oxidizing microbial communities from mesocosms in the Gulf of Mexico - GOM9D Gulf of Mexico (SPAdes) (version 2) | ecosystem: Environmental > Aquatic > Marine > Cold seeps...
TTCTATGGCTACATTAGTTTATGTAAAATTATTACAGTCTGATTATGAACTAGCGTATTATAAAGCCAAACAAAAAATTGCACTATTGCATTTGAAAACTATAGAAGAACAATTATTTGATGATGAGGTATATGTTTTTGAATCTTATTCAGTCACAAAACAAGTAACAGCATATAGTCCTGGAATAAGTCAAGTTGATTTTGAATTAAAAACCAAAACAAAAACAGAAACACAACATTTTTTAATAAAAGTAACGACAATTGAAGAAACGGACTAATCATATAAAAGCATTTACCATTTTAGAGGTGGTTATTAGTCTGGCATTAATGAGTATCATTATTGCTATGGTGTACTCGTTATATGCCATGTTGAGTAAGCAGTTATACGTGTATAGTGATGAAACAGAACTAGTGAACAATTACAATCAGTTGCATACACTTCTTGCAAGAGATGTGCATAATTCTACTAAATTGCTCACCGCTAATGAATCAATATACTTGTTAAGTAATAGCGATAGCATACGGTATGAAAAATTTGCTAACAAACTAATACGGACTTCATCAGGTAGTATAGATACTTTTATGGTCAACGTCCCAAAGTTTAATACTATTAAAGAGGATATTTTATTAGGTAATAATATTAAACATATTCAAGTTACCTATGATTTATTTGGAGAGCAAATAGAGGCGGTTTATTTTAAAGATTATGGTGTGTCAGATACTATAAATAAAACATTTTTTGATAATGGGAATTGATTTATCTACATATAAACAACAAGGTAAGTCTGAGAAGACTAAAAAGGAAACGACTAATTTTTTAAACAAGGAAATTAGTTTCTCTACAAAGTTTTCTGATAAAAAGAAAGAACGTTTTTATAAAGAATTGGCTATTTTAATTCAATCTGGAATTGATTTTAAGCAAGCCTTAGAAATTCTTATAGGTCAGTATAAAAACAAGAAAGATCAAGAATTAATAACGAGCATAAAAGAGCAAGTAATACAGGGGAAGTCATTACATGAAGCGATGCAACAAAGTAAGCAATTTTCTGCTTATGAATATTACAGTGTTAAAATTGGGGAAGAAACCAGAAAATTAGATAAAGTATTAATAGAATTGCAAAAATATTTTGACAGGAAAATAAAGATGCGCAGACAACTTGTATCAGTATTTACCTATCCTGTATTTGTATTGGCAGTAACTTTTGGAGTCTTATATTTTATGATGAATAATGTAGTGCCTATGTTTTCATCAGTATTCAAACAGTTTGGTGCGGACTTACCACCCTTAACTCAAAAGGTTGTTTCTTTATCTAAAAATTTTTCTACTATATCAGGTGTGTTCGCTTTAATAGTATTTTCTATTGTGGGGTTTCATATGCTGAATAAGAAAAAAGAAAACTACAGAAATATTACATCAAAAATAATTTTAAAACTACCATTTTTCGGAGGATTAATCCGAAAAATATTCATCTCTAGGTTTTGTCAGTCATTGAGTTTGTTGCTATCTGCAAAAACACCTTTAGTTGTATCCTTAGAGTTAACACAAAAAATGATTGACTTTTATCCTATTGAATCAAGTTTAGTAAATGTGAAATCTGATATAATGAAAGGAGCTGCTTTAGGGGATAGTCTTTCAAAACACATTGTATACGATCATAAGTTAGTATCGATGGTTAAGGTAGCTGAGCAAATAAACAAGCTAGATGAGATGTTTGAAAAACTTACAGAGCAGTACAATGAAGAGATAGAGCATCAAACAAAAATGATTGGAGTGGTGTTGGAACCCTTAATAATCATGATTATAGGAGTGATAGTTGGGGTGATTATGATAGCGATGTATTCACCGATGTTTGATTTAAGTAAAATAATTGGTTAGCAATCGGTTAGCGATAAAAAAAAGTGATATTTTTGCGAACCTTCTCAGTGTATTAATGAATACTTTTCAAACTCAAGGGTAAGAAAAACAAATATTAAGAACATGGTAGCGTGTTAGCCATATAAAAAAAACTAATGAAAAATAAAGAGCAACAAAAACAGTATTTAAAAGCATATTCTTTAACAGAAATATTAATAGTATTGGCTATCATTGGTATTTTATTAATGATGGTATTACCCAATCAAACCTCTGTTGTAGCTCAAGCAAAAAGTATTGAAGCGCAAAAAATGTTGAATCATTTATATGGTTTACAGAAAAGTTATAATTATCGTTTTTCAAAATACAGTTCTTCTTTTGAGGAGTTAGGTTTTGAAAAAGAAGCTACAATAGACGAAGGTGGGCAAGCGGTTTATAAGATAGAAATTATAGATGCTTCAGTAAATTCATTTAAAGCTAGAGCAGTTTCTGTAAAAGATTTTGATGATGATGGTAATTTTAATACCTGGGAAATAGATCATCGTAAAATATTGACTGAACCTATAAAAGATTAAGTGGTGCTTTTAGTTATTAATAGTATACTAATTTGTACACTGTGCGCTGTGATTTTTCAAGATTTGAAATATAGAGCAATTCATGTTTTATTGCCAATACTTTTGTTATTAGGGGCAATAGTGCGTTTTTTTACTTTAGAACATCCTATTTCAGAATTACTGTTTACAATAGTTTTTTTAGGACTGGTTATGTTAGGATTGTTTCTTTATACAGCTGTAAAAGCAAAAAAAATCAGTAATCCAATTGATCGTTCTATTGGTTTAGGTGATGTTGTGTTTTTCGTAGCAATTATTCCGTTATTTTTCTCAACTACATATATTTTGTTTTTTAGTACAGGAATGTTATTTACAATAGCTTGCCATTTATTATTCACTAAAAATAAAGAAGCACATGTCCCTTTAGCTGGGTACTTGTCAATTTACTTAATACTATTATTTATTGTTGATTTTTTGATAGACAAAGAATTGTTTTATACCCATAACATCATTTGAATACTGTAACTGACATACAAATTTCTGTAGGGATACAGCAACTTATTAATGCTGACGTTGCGCAGCATTACAAGGTAATACCTTGTGAACAAACGGAAAATGGAATTTCATTTTATAGCCCTAAATCTAATACTGAAGATTTTAGTGATGAACTAGAAATGTTGTTAGGAGAGGCGGTACAATTAATTCCAGTAGCAGATGTAGTACTAGAGAAAGCATTAGCGGTCTATTATCGAAAAAATGATTATAAAACTGAAGAAGCTAGTGTAAACTTGAATAACGAGGATTTTTTAGAAAAACTAATCTTTGAGGCTAAAGCTATAGGAAGTAGTGATATACATTTTGAGGTGTATGAAGAAGAATCTAGAGTACGCTTGCGTATTGATGGTTTGCTGATAGAGAAATACCGTATAGAAAAAGACAACTATTTAGAGTTGGTTAATAAGGTTAAAATAAAAGCTAATCTTGATATTACTGAAAAAAGATTACCGCAAGATGGTAGAATAGATTACGACGATTTTGATATTCGTGTATCGATACTACCAACCTTACATGGCGAAAAAATAGTAATGCGTATTTTGGGGAAAGATGCGTCTAGTATTGACCTAGATCAATTAGGTTTTCAGCCAGAAGAAAAAGAAATTTATTTAGAAGGAGTAAAAAACACCAATGGTATTGTTCTGATTAGTGGCCCTACAGGATCAGGTAAAACAACCACTTTATATGCTACTTTAAAACTCTTAAATAACATAAAAACAAATATTGTTACTGTAGAGGATCCTATTGAATATACTTTAAAAGGAATTAATCAAGTACAATTAAAAGAGGATATTGGTTTAACATTTACAAGTGCGCTTCGTTCATTTTTACGTCAAGATCCGGATATTATTATGTTAGGGGAAATACGTGATGCTGAAACTGCTAAAATGGCAATTAGAGCTTCCTTAACGGGGCATTTAGTATTGTCTACCATACATACAAATTCAGCATTGGGTACGATATCAAGATTAGTTGATATGGGAGTCCCTTCGTTTTTAATTGCAGAGACGTTAAATGTGTCAGTAGCACAGCGCTTATTACGTAAATTATGCGCTTCATGTAAAGAGGAACATGATTTTGATATTAAGGATTTACCAAGGAACTTTAAGGCTCCTTTTACCGTAGAAAAACATTTTGTTGCAAAAGGATGCGATCAATGTCATTATACCGGTTACAAGGGGAGACGGGCAATTTATGAGGTTATACCAATAGATTATGAATTAGCAAATAGAATTAAAAAAGATGCTCAAAACTTAGAACATAATGGAGTAGAAAATATAGAACGATTGTCAGATAAAGCATATCAACTTTTTGCGAATGGAGAAACGGCATTAGAAGAAGTGTATGCAATACTGATTAACGGATAAAAGAAATGTATTTCCAAAATATTTGGAAGAAACTGAATAAGAATAGATGAAAAAAATACTAGTACTAATTTTACTTACTTGCATTGGCTGGTGTCAAGCACAACAAAACATAAAAGCGATAGAACAAAAGTTTAATGAACTGGCTATTGAACAACCTGGATTAGACGAAAGTATTATATCAGAAGTAACAGGGTTAAATTTATATTCTTTGTTAACATCTATTGCTATAGAACATAAATTAAATGTTGATGCTGATCCTAAATTAATTGAAGTTGTTGAATCTAACTATTACAACGTTCATGTAAAGGAAGCTTTTATTTTCTTAATCCAGAAACACGATTTGGAGGTTGAGTTTATCAATAAATTTATTGTATTTAAAAAGAGGATCCCAGTTGTAATACCAACGCAGAAGAAATTGCCTAAGGTGATTGATATAAGTTACCGTTCAGAAAATAAATTTTTATCTGTTAACTTAAAGAATGATTCTTTGCCAAGTGTGGCGGAAGCAATTACAAAAAAATCTGGTAAAAATATAATAGTATCTCCTAGGTTAAAAGATGTTAAAGTAACTGGGTATTTTCAAAATAGACCTTTTGAAGATATTTTGCATATGATTGGTCAATCAAATGGATTGCGGGTTACAAAAAATGAAAATGGCTCTTATTTCATAGAAAAAGATGAAACTCCTAAAAAAGGTAGTGGGGCCGCAAGTAATGCAAGAGGTGGTAGAAAGAAACCTAAAGGGAAACTTGGAGAAAAAGGGTTTTATGAAGTAACAGTTTCTGATCAAGGTTTTTTAAATATTAATGCATTTGACGCAACGGTTTCTGATGTGTTAATGGAGGCAGCAGAGAAGTTAAAATTAAATTATTATTTGTACAGCGTACCAAGTGATATTACTACAACATTAGTAGCGAATCAAATTACATTTGACGATTTATTGTCCACAGCTTTTAGAGGAAAAGACTATACATATGTAAGTGATGATAAAGGCTTTTATTTTATAGGGAAGCGTAATGAAGAAGGTTTGCGAGCAACAGAATTAATTCAGTTAGAAAACAGAACTATAGAAACGGTGTTGAAATCTATTCCTGGAGAATTACAGAAAGATTTAGAAGTTAAAGAATTTCCTGAGCTAAACGGTTTAATTGTGTCTGGTTCTAAACCTTTAATTAGTGAATTGCGTAGGTATATTCATTTAATAGATAAGGTAGTTCCGATGGTGCAATTGGAAGTAATTATTGTGCAGTATAATAAATCTCATGATGTGCAAACAGGAATGAAAGCAGGGTTAGATAATCAAGCAAGAACTACTTCTGGTGTGTTGTTTCCTACGGGAGATGTAAATTTAAATGCACAATCAGTAAACGGTTTGATTGATATGTTTAATGGTATAGTAGGTGGATTTAGTTTGGGAAAGGTTACTGAGCAATTTTATATGAATCTAAAATTTTTAGAAAATAATTCTATTGTTAAAATTGAATCTAAACCCAAAATAGCAACCTTAAGTGGTCATGATGCAACGCTTACTATTGGAGAGCAGGGTTATTATTTTGAGCAACAAAATAATATTATCCCTTTTGGGAATAGCAATCAGACAACCCAATCTGGTACATGGAAAAAAACAAATGCAGATTTGAGTGTCAATATAAAGCCTTTTGTTTCAAAAGATGAGCAAATTACATTAAAATTAGTTGTAACTAAAAATTCTTTTTTAGGAAGCGCTGGAGAAAACGCGCCACCGGGAATTGCTACTCAATCATTTGATTCTACTATACGTGTGAAAAGTAATGAAATGGTGTTGTTGGGAGGTTTAGACGAGTTAAATAAAGAGAACTCTGGTACAGGTGTGCCTTTATTATCTAGAGTTCCAGTATTGAAGTGGGTTTTTAGCGGAAGAGCAAAAAAGAAATCAAAATCTCAATTGCACATATTTATTAAACCAACGGTAACGTACTAAAATGTTACAGAAAATAAAAAACAGAATAGTTCAAGATAAAACAATCCAAGTTGTAGGAGTGCAATTTGGAAAGAAAACACGTTATCGTGTATTGAGACTAGATAATGCTAATAGTGAGCTTTTTGTAGTAGAGAAATCTAGTGGTCTTTCGTATGAAGAATTGAAAAATAAACTAGATAAAAAGCATCCTCTTGTATTGGTTTTTTCTGGTAAAGGGGTTTTGAATAAAAAAGTACAAAGAACTCCTGATTACAAATCAAAAGTATTATTAAATGTAAATACAAATGATTTCTTTTTCTATGAATATCAACAAAAAAAAGAAGTTTTTATTTCAGTTGCTAGGAAATCTATAATAAATGAACAGTTAGTGTTATTTGCTGAAGATTCATTCCTAATAGTAGATTATAGTATAGGCGCTTTTTCTTCTGTGCTGTTGAGGTCTTTTGTAAATAAAGAAGTTTTCACTTCAAATGATGTATTATTGAGTTTTGTTGGAGGTGAGTTAGATTCATTTTCTAAAAATGATGAAAATAGAACGGAATTGATTGGTGAACAACAATTATCATCGGCTGAAATGCCTTTGTTTGCTACGGGATTAAACTATTATTATCCCAATGAGCAATTGGAGTATGATATAAATTTTTTAGCAGAAAATAGACAAGAGAAAAACTTTAAGAAATATTTTGAGCTGACTGGTGGTCTTGTCTTGGGAAGTTTTTTTTTATTGCTGTTATTAAGTTATTTATTGTTGGGGTATTATAGTGATAAAAAAGTAGAAAACAATGTAAGCTTAGAAATGCTTAAAGATACGAGTAGTAAAATTACGGTATTGGAAAAAGAACGTGATGATAAAAGGGCAATTTTAAATGAATCAGGAGTGTTTACTTCTAATTTTTTGAGTTATTATATTAATGAATTGACTATTGATTTACCAAAAACAATTAGTTTGTCGGAATTTCTATTATTCCCAAATACTAGAAAGATAAAACAATCTGAAAAGGTTGTTTTTAAAACAAATACGATAACAATAAAAGGGATGTCGTCGTCAAATTCACATTTTAATAAATGGTATAAGGGCTTGAAAAAAATAAATTGGACGACTGAGATTGTTATAGTTACCTATAAAAAGAACAGACAAAATCAATATGATTTTGAAATAAAAATGATAATCCGATAAAATGTTTGAGAACTTAACATATAAACACAAGTTTTTAGCGATAATAGCAATTTCAATACTATTGGGTTTTGCTGCGTATAAGCGTTCGTTTAAGTTAACGTTGGATGTTTTTAGTGAGTATTGTGAACTAAATGAAAAATTAAATGAGATTAATTATTCATCATCAACAATACAAGACTTAGATACTGAGATTCGTTTTTTAGATAACCTATTGGGGCAGGAAAGTATGGAACCGGTATTGGTGCAACAAGAAATTTTAGATTTTGTTACTCATAAAAGTAATGCGATTACTGTTTTTGATTTAGCAGAAATGCATAAAGCTTCAGATAATGAATTTTTAATATATACCAATCAGTTAACTATTGAAGGTAATTTTGATGAGTTGTTGAAAATGGTTTATGAATTCGAAAAAGAATTCCCATATTCAAGAGTGGTCAATACAAGCTTTTTTAAAAAGAAAGATTTTAAAACAAGAAGAATAAAATTATACGCTAAAATAATATTTCAGAATTATGAAAAAAATATTTAAAAATAGAGGTTTAAAAATAAGTATTTCAATTGCATATCTGTTTTTGTTTGCAATGATAGGTTGTGATGATGTGCTTGAAGACGATATAACCGATAATAATATTACAGTTACTGCTCCATTAAATGACGATACGGTTGTGAGTAATGCTGTCACTTTTCAATGGAATGCTAATAGTGGTTCTAATGATTATAGAATACAAGTAAATGATGCTTCTAATGTTATGGTGTTAGATTCATTAGTGCCAACAAATTCATTCACATATCCATTATCTCCAGGAATGTATAGCTGGAGAGTTAGAGGAGAGAATTTTGCATACCAAACAGCATATACTTTTCCAGTGCCTTTTACAATGGAGGCTTCGGAAGTTATGACTAACCAAACGGTTATATTGAATTCTCCATCGGATAATTTTTATACTAATACAACTTCGGGTCAACTGGTGACATGGGGAGGTATTCCAACAGCTGATACTTATACGTTTGAACTAGATAGAGATGTTTCAGGGAGTGTAAGTACTATAAATCAAACCCCGGGAATAGCAGCAACATCATATATTATAACTAATGTGGATATGGCAACTGATGCAATATACATATGGAAAATAAAAGCATTGAATGTGTTGACAACTACTGAGACGGTATATTCTACAAGAAATATTTTATTAGATACTCAAATTCCAAATTTAGCAACTTTAAGTACGCCTGTGGCTGATGCAACAGAAAGCCAAAGCGCAGCCGTTGTATTTGTTTGGGATAATGGAGCAGATACTGGAGTGGTTCAGTCTCCGGTGACTAGTGTATTAGAATTAGCAAGTGATATTGCTTTTGCAAATATAATTCAATCTTATACTGTCGCTACTAATTCACAGTCGCATACTTTTTCTGCTACTGGAGATTACTATTGGCGTATAAAAAACACGGATGAAGCAGGAAACTCGAGTATTTATACTACTCCTTGGAAAGTAACTATTAATTAATGATTTAACTACATAATCAGGTAGAGATCAGTCTAAACCTATTTATTGGTAATAATTTTTTAAATGACAAAAAAGAATATAAATATAATCTTAATTGTTGGCGTGGCCCTAATTTGGGGGCTATTGATTTACAAGTTCTTTGGGGGCTCTTTTGTTAATCAAGAAGACCGACAAAATTATGCAGCTACTATTAATGAAGAATTACCTACATCAATTCAAAAAGATACGTTTGATTTAAAAGAATATACTAGAGATCCATTTTTAGGGAGAACAAGAAAGGTAGTGGGAGGTAATCTTGTTAGAAGTAATAGTTCGGTTAAAGTTAAAAAATCTAAAAAAACAGCTACTGTACAATGGCCTCAATTACAATATTTAGGTTTTGTTAAAGAAGAAGAGGCAAAAGAGCCTTTGTTGCTATTGAAGGTAAATGGAAAACTAATACGTAAAAAATCTTCTTTTGAATTTTTTGAAGGGTTTAAGGTTTTAAAGTTTTATAAGGATTCTCTTTTAATGAGGTGTAATGGAGAGGAAAAGACGATTAAAAAATCTAGTTGATAAGGATTCTTAAATCCTTAAATTTTCTTCAACAAGATTAAGGTGTAACAGTATTGAAGCAAATATACTTTACATATTTTCAAAACAAAAAACGAGTTTAGTTATCATAATTGAACTCATTTTTTATTTCTGATGTTGCATTAATCTTGTTGAGGTATAATTTAGTTTGCATTTTTTTTATTAAAACATTACTTAAAAATAAGAGTCGTCACTATATTTAGTGATATAAAAAATACCTGTTTATGGTTATTTTTTATGAATGATTTAAATGATAGTTTTGCAAGATTATAATTTGAAATGTTTTAAAAAAGCTAATATGATTAGATGGTGTTTGATTATCAATTAGTTAGATTTTTGTTAAATTATTTCTAATTATAACAAAACAGTTTACCCGACTTTTATGTACTTTAGCACAGTTAAACTATTAGAATTTAACTTATTAAATTAAAAACAATATAGATTACAATTATGAAAAATATTATTTCATGTTTATTAGTTCTTTTAGGAACTAGCCTTACGGTTAAGGCACAAAATGTAGACTTAACTAACGGGATTAATTACATACGAGTTCAGCCAGTTGGACAATCAGGTTTTTCTAGAGCTTTTGGTTTAAATAGTTCAAATGAACTCTATATTGGTAGTGTTGAGCAAACCATTAGTAATATGTATTTTTTTAACAAAGGTACGGGGTATTTAATGACTTTAACACCTAATGGGAATTTGGGTATTGGTACAACAACACCAAATAGTTTGCTAGACCTAGGAACTAAACAGTCAGATCCATCGTTTTTTCCTAATAAAATTACCTTATGGTCTGGTGGTAAGAACAATTATTTTGGGTTTGGAGTTAGTCGAGATGATCTGGATTATTTTAGTCAGGCTAATCATCGGTTTTATACAGGTTATAAAGGGAAGCCGGGATCAGAAAAAATGGTTATTACTTCTGCTGGTAGCGTAGGTATAGGAACAACTAATCCTACTGAAAAGTTACAAGTAAACGGAAATCAATCTATTTATGACGGGGATTTAGTGTTTAATAATAGTACAGCTAATCAGGTAGAAAGTGGTACTCTTAGGTGGAATGAGTATGCAAACAATTCCAACAAAGGTGGAGCTTATATAAAATATGATGGAGGGGCAAATTACCTTCAGTTTTTCACAAATACTGAAACGGTAAATTATGAGCACATGCGAATTTATAGAGGGGGAGCGATTTCATTACAACCAGCCTCTGGTAACGTAGGTATTGGAACAGCAACACCAAATAAAAAACTTGAAATTAAAGGAGGTGATGGTGTTGGAATTCGTTTGTTTAATGAAAATGCCAATACTTGGGATATATTAAATTCTACAAATGGTAAATTAGATTTTGTAAGAGGAGGTTCTAATACTTTTATGAGTATAGATCAAATAGGGCGAGTAGGTATTGGAACAACAACACCTAGTTCAAAATTGTTTGTTCAACAATCTTCTGATGATAGCAATGGAGGTTTTTCAGTATCAGATGTAGGTGGTAGTAGAAAAATTCAATTATACAGTGAAGGTGCTGGAGGGAGACAAGTTATTGGTACAACTACTAGTAATCCTTTGGTTTTTGATTTAAATGGAGTTGAGAAAGTAAGGTTTAATTCAAATGGTAGCGTCGGTATAGGGACTACAACATCAGGAAACCACAAATTAGCAGTAGAAGGATCAATAGGAGCTAGAGAAGTAAAAGTAGAGGCCTCAGGTTGGTCTGATTTTGTGTTTGAAAATGATTATAACTTACCTACACTTAAAGAAGTAGCACAGCATATACAAGAAAAAGGACATTTAAAGGACATTCCTTCTGCTAAGGAAGTTGAAGAAAATGGAATCTTTTTAGGAGAAATGGACGCTAAGTTATTACAAAAAATTGAGGAGCTAACTTTGTATACCTTGGAACAAGAAGAAAAAATTAAGAAGCTAGAAAAGAAAAATGACAGATTTACTGATTTATCAGAAAAAATGTTAGCCTTACAAATAAGACTTGAAAAAATAGAAAATAGCGAAAAATAGTTTTAGGAATCGTATTTATATGAAGAAAGGTGCTTATGCTGCTTCATATAAATACGATTACACTTTTTTATTATCCCAGAATTACTAACAAATCAAACAAGCAGTTTTGAAAACCAATAACCTACTTCCTATAGCTAATATAGTATTAACTCTAGGGATCGTGCTCTTTTTAGCGTTTTATCTAACTAATCTTTCTGAGAAAAAAGAATATGTGTATATCGATAATATTAAGCTTTTTAATGGCTTTAATATGGCTAAAGACATGTCCGATATTCACACCAAAAAAATTAAGAAACAAACCCAAAAGTTAGATAGTTTGTATCAGTTGTTTCAAATGGACATTAAGTCAAAAGACGAAAATAAAATTAAATTAAGCCAGCAGAAACTTCAAAAGGAGGACGAGGCCTTTGGGGCAATGAAGCAACACTTTTCCAAGGTAGTATCGCAACAAATATGGGATAGGCTTAATACATACACTAACGAGTACGGTAAAACACAGGAACATAAAATAATTTTGGGAACTCAAGGTGGTGGTAATGTTATGTTTGCTGATGATTCGGTAGATATAACTGCTGAGGTATTGGAATATGCAAATGCTAAATATGAAGGAGAGTAACTTGCAGTTTCATTATTACATACTAGTGCTGTTATGTTTGTGTCTTATTTCTTGTAAAAAGAAAGAAGGTGCTGTACAAGATAATTCAGAAAAAATTTTCAGGTTAGAAAACGTAGGATGGAAGTCTAAGCAGGTAAATAGGTACATAAATACCATTAATTATACTGCTACAGAGGTTCCTTTGCAATATTATATTTTGAAAAATCAAGGCAATGCAGACCTTAATAAGGTTGATTCAATTTACAAATCTAATGAGCGTGAGCGCGTGTTAGAAATTGAATTTCATCATGATGAGGAAAAGGATTTATTGCTAAGTGAGTTTACCAGCAGAAATTATCAAGAAGCGGTAAAATATATGGCCTTTACCATAAAAAAAGATTTTACAATTGTAACCAGTTCAAAGGACACAATACCATGTGCTGGAGTACAATTTGAACGAAATTTTAAAGTAGCACCTTTTAAAAGAGCACTATTATATTTTGGAAACATTAATCCAGAAGACGAAATACAGTTGATTTACAATGATGAGTTGTTTGGCAACGGAATTATAAAATTTAAGTTTAAGGAAACACCAATAAAGTTATAACAAATTATGACGTTTAAACAAATTAGAGAAGGAAGAATCACCAAGGTAATGGTAAGTTATTTAGCCATGCAAATAATGCTTCAGTTTACAGGTAGTAACCAATTGTTTGCATCAACAAGTGGACCGTCACAACCAGAGTTTAACAGCTTCACGCCAATTGGTACTTCCGATATGGTAAACTTATCTAGCGGGAATTTTAATTACAATATTCCTATGATGGATGTTGGAGGATATCCGTTAAACTTATCTTATGATTCAGGGGCAACGATGGATCAGGAAGCTTCTTGGGTTGGTTTAGGATGGAACATGAACGTAGGTCAAATTAATAGGCAAGTGCGTGGTATTCCTGATGATTTTAAAGGTGACCCAATTGTATATGAGAAAAATTTAAAAAAACATATAACTGTTGGTATTAATACAGAAGTAGGGTTGCAAGTTTACGGTGGTGAGGCTGGAGATAATGTAGGATTAGGGTTAAGTGCTGGTTTAGGAGTTACCTATAGTAACTATTATGGTGTTAGTTTTAAACCTACTTATGGTTTGTCTTTCCAACTTGCTAATACGGTAAGTATAGGAGTTGATGTGTCTACATCAACTACCGAAGGTGTTTCTGTTAACCCTAATATTGGAATTTCAAAAAGCTCAAAGTCGTCAGGTGATATGTCTATAGGAGGTAGTCTTAATGCGGGACTATCTTATAATTCAAGTAGAGGAGTAAGTGCTTTTAGTTTACAAGCGTCAGTTAGTCAGAGTTTTAAAAATGAAGGTCATCTAAATGATAAAGGAGATCTTGTAGGTGATATTGATCAAGGTCATGGTATTGCTTCAGGAGGAATTTCGTTTTCAGATCCTTTTACAATAACACCACGAAAAAGATCAGCTTTTAAAAATGATAATAGCACTTTTGCTTTCTCTTTAGGAGGAGATGTATGGGGATTGGATGGAGAGGCAGAAATTTCAGCTTCAGCTTCAAAACAAGAGTTATTAGATAAAATTAAAACTGAAAAGGCTTTTGGTTATGAGTTTACTGGACAGGCGACGCCTAGTGATGTTCTTGATTATAATAGAGAGAATGATAGGGTAATAAGCAAGTATATATTAGCATTACCTACCACCAATTACACCTACGATGTTTATAGTGTTAATGGACAGGGAATTGGAGGGATGTTCAGACCACATAGGAGTCAGATAGGTAAAGTTTATGATGAATTTGTGCAAGACTACGGTACAAGTAATAGTACAGGTGGTGAATTTGAAGGAGGATCTGGTATGCATGCTGGAGCTAACTTTGTAACAGCACCATCGTCAAGTCATACCGGAATATGGAATACTACGGCATCTAATACTTTTAATAATGATAATGAAAATTTAATAGATAAAGATTATGAACCAGTGTATTTTAAATATGTTGGAAATAATGGGGTAGATCAGGATAGTGAATTGTATATCGATCAGTTACATGGAGACGCTCCAATGGCGTTATCACTTGACGGGAATACTGCTGTAAAACAGTTTAAAGTAAAGAAATATAACGCTACAACTAATGCTCCTTATTATGATCCAGCATCATTTTCAGAACCATTTAAAAGAACGAATAGAAAACCAAGAAACCAATCGATACAAAAAATATCTAAAAAAGAGCTACAAGATTTTTATCGAGGGGATTACGCACATGAAAGAACAAACGATCATGCAAAAGACCACCATACGGCAGAAATAAGAATATTAAAGTCAGATGGTGCTACCTATGTTTTTGGAGAAACGGCATACAATATTGAAAAAAACGAAGTCGCTTTTAATACAGAAGAATCAGGGAATTGTGCAACAGGATTAGTAACATATAAGCCTGGAGAAAACTCAATGGGAAATAAAAGTGGTATAGATCACTTTTATGATAAAGTTAAAACACCAGAATATGCTCATACGTATTTATTATCATCAGTTTTTTCTTCCGATTATGAAGATGTAACAGGAAACGGACCTACAGATGATGATTTAGGAGCATACACCACTTTTCAGTACAAAAAAGACATTCCTGTTTATAATTGGCGTGTTCCTTTTGGAGAAAATCAAGCGTCATATAACGCTAGTTTAAATACAAATAAAGATGACCAAAAAGGAAGTTATGTGTATGGTAAAAAAGAAATTAAGTACATAGAGAAGATTATAACAAAAACACATATTGCAGTTTTTGATATTTCTGAACGAAAAGATGCCCGAGGGGTACTGGATGAAGATGGGGGGCTGCCAAGCCAAGGAGAGCAAGCAATGTATAAATTGGACAAAATACGCCTATACTCTAAACCAGAATATGAAAAATTCGAAATAGAATTAGAGGACGACGACCCAAGCAATGACCCTACAATAGAGGAACTATCTCCTATTAAAACAGCACATTTTGTATATGATTACTCATTGTGTAAAGGCTTAAACAATAATTTAGGAGGGGCACCAGATGAGCATGAATTAAGTAATGACGGAGGAAAACTAACCTTGAAAGATGTCTACTTTACGTACAGGAAATCTAACATGGGTAAGTATACGCCTTATAATTTCACTTATGAAAAAGATTATGATGGAGATGGTAGTATTGATAATAATCCAGATTTTAGTTTAAAGGCATTCGATATGTGGGGTAATTATAAACCAAATGAAGGAGGATGTAATGCCGATGAAGGTTTAACAAACCAAGAGTTTCCTTTTGTAGATCAAAATGACAGGGAAACACAGGATAAGTATGCTGCAGCATGGACTTTATCATCAATTAACCTGCCTTCTGGTGGGGCAATTGATCTTGAATATGAAAGTGATGATTACCAATATGTTCAGACCGAGAATACGATGCAAATGTTTAAAGTAGTTGGGGCAGGGAGTTCTGCATATTCTACTGATCCAGGAGCGAATCAGTTATTATACAAAGGACCTAATGGTGAAGCGACTCACTTGTATGTGGAATTACCAGATGAAACTACAAGTAATATGCCATCAGCATTAGAGTTTAAGCAGAAATATCTAAAAGATTTTGAAAAAAATCCAACAATGTATTTCAGATTCTTGATGAATATGACTAAAAAAGGTGCGGTTGGTGCCAGTCAATCAGATTTTGATTATGTAACAGGTTATTTTACTTTAGGAGGAGAACCTAATATTTTTGAAAACAATGGAATGGTTTACGCGAGTATACCTATGCAAAAGACTAATATGGAAGGCGGACTTATCAATCCGGGTCAAGACGTAAACCCAATTACTAAAGCTGGTTTGTATTTTGGTAGAAAATATTTAAACGGTTTGGTTTATGACTTAAATCAAAATGCAGGAACAGAGGATGTAAAAACAATAGCTAAAAGTCTAGTTTCTAATATCCAGGCTGGAAGTCAAATTTTTACTGGTCCTAATAGAGCTTTAAGAACATATGAGTTTCTATGTGCACAGCGTTTTATACCTAGTAAATCATGGATTAGATTAAGTACTCCTAAAAAAGCGAAAGTTGGGGGAGGAATTCGTGTTAAAAAAATAGTGATGCAAGACAATTGGAATAATATGGTTTCGTCTGACGGAGTAGCACAAACTTACGGGCAAACATATGATTATTCCTTAGGGAAAGACGAATCAGGAAATGATAAAGGAACAAGTGGTGTTGCTACATTTGAGCCTAACAATAGTGCTGAAAACCCATTTGTACAACCTTTTTATGATAAACCAGAAAAATTGGTGGCACCTAGAGAAGTGAGTTATGTGGAGAAGCCATTTGGTAAAGCGTTCTTTCCATCATCAAGCGTTACGTATAGTAAAGTAACAGTGAAAAATTTAGAACGAGTAGGTATAACTAAGCACGCTACAGGTAAAGTAGTTTCAGAATTTTTTACTTCAAAAGATTTCCCTACAAAAGTAGATTATACAGAGCTAGATAGGTTATATCAAAGTAATGAAGCCGATGTGTTAAGTAATTTAGTTGGAGGCTTATTAGGCTTGCCTACTAGTGTTACAAATGAATTTACATTATCTCAAGGTTTTGTTGTCCATACTAATGATATGAATGGGAAATCAAAATCACAAAAAGTATATCAACAAGGAGTGGATGAACCTATTTCTACAGTAAAATATATTTATAATACCAAAGAAGGTGATGTTAGCTCATTAGACAATAAAGTAACTGTTATTAATAAAGACGGGACTGTAGATAATGATAAAGAGCTTGGTGTAGACTATGATGTTGTTACGGATTTTAGAGAAAGTGTTTCTAACTCTAGAACTGCAGGATTAAGTACTAATGTTGTTGTATGGACTACTCCAGTATATATGGTTGTTCCTTCAATGTTTCCTAATATTAATTCGAATACAAATATTGGGCATAGTACCATTACAACTAAAGTATTACATACAACTGCTATATTAAAAGAAAAAATAGCTACAGATTTAGGAGCAAAAGTAACAACGGTAAATGAAGCATGGGATGCCACTAATGGATCTGTTATTTTAACAAAAACTCAAAATGAGTTTGATGATGCGTATTACAATTTCAATTTCCCTGCCTACTGGGCATATAAGGGAATGGGACAAGCTTCTAAAAATTTAGGTTTAAGAGGAACCTTAGTAAAATCGGGAGATTATTTTACTTTTCCAGATGTAACAGATACAAATAAATATTTAGCTCTTGGAGATGAAATTATGGCTAGTTATGGGACTCCTAATCCAAAACGTTTATGGGTTGTAGAATTTAATGATTCTGAAACAGGTGTGCTGTTAATGAATAAAGATGGTGTAGTAGTAAATAGAAGTACTTTTACAATTGATCACAATATAGATTTTAAAATAGTACGTTCAGGGTATCGTAATCAACAAATGGCAAGTATGGCCTCTGTTACCATGATGAAAAACCCTCTTGTAAAAGATGCTAATGGGGACTATTTAGCTATAGATACGAATACTTTTTTGCAAGAACAAACAACATTAGCGGCTAATAGTTCAAGAATTATTAATGCAAGTGCAGTGTCCTATACCGATTTTTGGAACTGTCAATGTGAATATGACTTAAAAAGTTTACCATACCAAAATGCTACATCTTCAGAGCTTGCTGATACAGCAATAGAAGATTATGATTTTAACCCGTACCTGTATAATGTAAAGGGAGCATGGAGGGCAGATAAATCATATGCTTTTTTAACCGAAAGGACAGATGTTAAAGAAGGTGTTGGTGTAAAACAAAACACAAGAAAAGAAGGGTATTTTAAAAAATTCACGCCTTACTATAAAACAGAAAATAATGAATGGGTAAAAAATGTAAATTCAGATGAAGATGAAGTTGAAGATTGGACGTTTGCAAGTGAAGTAACCCAGTACAGTGCTTTTGGGCCAGAGATTGAAAATAGAGATGCGCTTAACAGGTACTCTTCTGCGCAATATGGGTATAATTTAACATTACCTACTGCAGTGACTTCTAATAGTAAATACCGCCATATGGGCGCAGAGAATTTTGAAGATTACGATTATATTCACTCCACTGACGCTCATTTTAGTTATAAAGAAATTGCGTTAGAAGATGGTGATGGGCGTATAACGGCTTCTACAAAACATGCACATACTGGAAATACAAGTTTAGAAATTCCGTTTAACATTACTTCTGGAGCAAGTCTACCAGTTGAGTTATTAGGTTTTGTACCCCCAAGCCCAGATACGGATGGTGATGGTACAGATGATATTAATGATAATTGCCCAGAAACGTATAATCCTGCTCAAGAAGATTATGATGATGATGGTATTGGAGATAAATGTGATGATGTTGCGGTACCTTCAGTTCAAGCTTGGATTGTTACACCAAGGATGGATTTTAATTGTTCACGACAAGCAACGGCTATTATTGATGGGACACCTAATACGTCTGTAGCATATGAACTTTATGTTCTTAATTTACCTAGAGGTGGTTGGTCAGTACTGATAAACGGTAATTTAGGTACCCCCATATCACAATTCCCATTAACTGGGGAATTAAATTTTGATGCAACAGGAAAAGCAAAAGTTCAATTACAATTGCAGGCACAACGAAAAAGAAATGGGGGTAACTTTAGAGTTATGTTAATGATTAAAGGTATTCAAGGAGAAGTGATTGAAAATTTTAAGTTCCATACAACATCATATAGAAATAGTCAATGTTGGGGTTTTCCATATAATGTTCATCATTTATTTTAAAAATATATAAAACTCTATAATACGAATGTAAGTATATAAATGTAGGTATGGAATATCTGGCAGTGATAGTTTTCCTATTTTCTCATCTATATTTTAAAGAAACAAAATAAAATAAAATGAAAACAAAATTTTTATACATAAGTATACTAGCATTATTTCTTGCTAATTTTAGTAATGCTCAAGATGTACCTGTTTCTGAAAAGGAAGCCTTACAGGCATTATATGACTCTACTAATGGTAATAATTGGACTAATACCATTCAAAACAATGAAATATGGGATTTTAATACACCTGTTTATACCTGGATAAACTGGGCAGGATTAGGCTGGTATGGAATAAGAAGAGTTAATGGTCATGTTGATATAATTAGGCTGAAAGGAAATAATTTGAATGGTTCATTACCAAGTGAATTAGTACAATTGCCTGAACTAATTGAACTAACTGTAACGGGTAATTTATCTGGAAATATTCCAGTTGAATATAGTCAATTACAAAAATTAGAAGAACTTACTTTATCATCGAGTAATTTTTCTGGTGAAATACCTGTTTGGTTAAGTCAATTACAAAATTTAAAAAAGTTAAGTTTAGGTGGTGGTTTATCAGGAAATATACCAACAGAATTAACTCAATTACCTCTTTTAGAATCCTTGGGTTTAACAGGGAATAATTTTGTAAATAATAGTATTCCTAGTTTTATTGGTAATATCTCTACACTTAAATATTTAAGATTAGTAAATGATCATGAAGGCACAATTCCTAATGAATTCACCTTATTAAGTAATTTAGATAAATTATATTTGGGATGGAATAATTTATCAGGAACTATTCCAGACTTAACAAATCTTCCTTTATGGTCTTTTGATATAAGAAAGAATAAATTTAGATTTATAGATTTTGAAACAGAATTTGCAACATATAAATCTAATATTGAACACTTTTATTATTCTCCCCAACAAAATATCGATGATGAAGAAAATATAACCTTACCATTAGGAGCAAATCATGATTTGGTAATGTTTACAACAGGTACCCATAGTAATAATAACACATATCAATGGTATAAAGGAGTTTATCCTAATGGAATTAAAATTACTGGAGCTATAAATAGGATACATTCCTTAGTAAATGTTTCAGGAATAAATGCTGGTAATTACTATTGTTTAGCAAATAATGTAAATGTTACTGGTTTAACACTTCAAAGAAATAAAATAAACATAAAAGTTGGTGATAATTCCTGTACGGAAACACCTGTAGGTTCAATTTATACAGCTGCAGGTAAAATTTGTTTTGGAGATAATAAACAATATAATTTTTCAGGAAACCTTACAAATGCTACCTATACTTGGAATTTTTATGCTTCAGATAATGAAACTATTTTGCATACTACTAATGAAGTGTCACCAAATTTCACTTATACTAATGTAGCGGAATTTCAAGATTATATAATTGAATTGATAGTGACTACTGAGGGTAATTGTAGTTATGGTTATACCCATGTTATAACAATAGAAGATTGTACACCACCTTGTGTTGCAGGTAATCCAAATTCTGATGTGGTGAAAGGTTTATTTTTAAAACTTTTAAATCATTTAAGAGAAAGACAGTTAAATTATCAAACGATACCTGATGGGTATAACCCTCAAGAATTAATTGACTTAGCTCCTTATATTGCAGATACTAATCCGAAAATTTATAATTTTTTGGGTTCAAACTTTTTAGTACCTGCAATGCAATTCGGTTTTAGTGATGATCATGAAGACGATGTATACATTAATCTTTGGCCAAGGACCGTAGATTATAAAGTTGGTGATGTGGATTTATCTAATTACATTTCAAGTAATTATGCAACAAAAGTGCTTTATAATTATGAAAATGATGGAACCATTCCATCATCTCGGGACCATTTCGTAAAGCATATAAATTTTTGTCCTACTGAAATTTTACCACAATCATGTACTGTAACTAATCAAAATACTTCGGTTGTAAAAGGGTTTTATCTAAATTTATTAAACCACCTTAAACAAAAACAAAATGAAGGGGTGTCTATACCAGAAGGGTATAACCCTCCAGAAATGCAAGCTTTAGCGCCATACATAAGTGAATCTTCTGAAGCAAAAGTGTATTCTTTTACTGCTTTAAATGGGTCTATGAGTTTTTCTTTTGCTTCATCAGCTCCAATTTTTCAACATGGTGTTGATGTTGAAATCAGCAATTGGGATGATGCTTTTGATTTTGGCTTAGGGGATGTAAATTTAGCTAATTATGCCAGCAGTAATTTGTATACAAATGGTGCCGTATATTATGCTAATAGTGGTTTGGAAATATCAAATCATAAAGTTCGTCATATCAATTTTTGTCCTGATGAGATTATAGTTCCAAGTGATAATTCATTTTGCCTCAGTGAAATGGAAGATTATCCAACGGTAGGAAACTTGACTCCAAGCGGAACGAATATAGAATGGTATACATCGGAAACTGGAGGAGTACCCTTAAGTAATGATGAGGAGCTAGTTGAAGAAACTGAAGATCCAACTGGTGCAATTTATTGGTGGGATAATACACTAGACTCAAATCCTGTAAGAACTCAGGAAAATGTTATAGTATATGGTATGACATTGGCTCAAGAAGAAAATGAGTATCAAACCTTTTCACAAAATTTAAACCCAACAATAGCAGATTTAACACCTGCAAATGCTATTTGGTATAGTAATGATTTATATGTCAGTCCTCTAAGTTCTTCTACCGCTTTAGTAAGTGGAGCTACTTATTATGGAGAAGTGCCTGGGGAAACTTGTAACATATTGATTGATGTGTTTATAGGAACTAAGCCACCAACAGGTGATGTAACACAATACTTATGCCCAAAGCAAACCATTCAAGATATTGTAATAGAACTTCAAGGTGAAGCATCTACTGCAGTATGGTATGATAGTGAAGGGGGATCTGTATTACCTGTTTCAACAGAGTTATCTAATAACGTAATATATTATGTAGCGCAAATAGATGAATATGGTGTTGAAAGTGAAGAATTATTAGCAGTTACTGTTTTTCTAAATACAGTAAACCAACCTGTAGTACCTTTTCCAATTCAAATATTTGATATAGATCAAACGCCACCACCCACAATAGCCGATCTTATTGCCTATGGTTATGATATAAAATGGTATCCTCAAGTAGTTGGCGGTAATGTATATGGAGAATCAGAAGCACTGGATCATGGTAGCACTTATTGGGCAGAACAAAATGTTGGGCCTTGTCCAAGTACGAGAGTTCCTGTAGTGGTTCAGATTATAGATATTCCAGAACCACCATTATTAGGTTGCGAAAAATTTAAACCACAACCTGGTGATCGTTATGTAATAAATGCATGGGTAAGGGAGCAAGGTGTAATAGCTACAAACCCTCAAGTAAGACCGTTTAATGACAGCCCAGAAGAAGTGCTTTTTTTAGAGCTATTAAAACACTTATTGTTTGTGACTCAACATGAAGATCATGATATACACGACATCACTGAAGGTGGTTATATAGCCACTTCTCCTACAGAGAATTTAGATTTCGATCCATTAATTCCCTTTGTTAAGTATATAGGTCAAGAAATTAAACTAAAAGTATATAGCTACGAACGCATACTAGATGATTATGGAAGATCTATAGGTTTTAAATTTAAATTAAGTGATCATGCTGATGCACTAATATTTGAATGGAAATCTCCTACAATTGTTTTATATCCAGGTACTATAGATGAACAAACTGTTAGGTACCCTATTAATGACAATCCAGATTTAGAAATACAATTTACGAATGCAGAAATACAAGGTAATGATATTATCATTACTTCGGATTTTAATGCTACTGGGACTCCTCCTTTAATAATACCTAATTATACATATACTTCAACATCTGGATTAGAAGAGTCTATTACAGATCACGATTATGAAGAAATTCCAAACTTTCAACTCATTGATTATATGGACACGCTTGTTGATATAAAATATAAAGATGAAGATCAAAATGACCTGCCAATTCCTGCAGGAGAAGCGATACCTGTATTTAAGCCTAAAGGAGAAATAATAGATGGGTGGCAACGGATATATGGTGAATTTAAAATACCTGGTAATGCTGCACAGATGACGATTAATCTAAAAAATGAAGCTATAGATGGTAAATTTGCTTATTTCGATGATATACGTATGCATCCTTACGATAGTAATATGAAAACATTTGTATACCATCCGGAAACACAACAATTAATGTCTGAGTTAGATGAAAACAATTATGCTACTTTTTATGAGTATGATGCCGAAGGAGGTTTAATACGAGTAAAAAAGGAAACTGAAAAAGGGGTGTATACTATTCAGGAAACACGATCGAGTACTACTAAACAAACTAATTAAAAAATGCACTTAACTACTTATAAAAATATAATTTGTTTGCTTCTATGTACAGTATTTGTAAATATGCTGAGTGCTCAAAAACTTGGCGCTGTTTTAGAAAATGTAAATAATTATTATAAAACAGCAAAAAGCTATAATGTAAAAACTACTTATACGATGTATAGAGGCTATACAGGTAATGCAATTACGGAGTCTTATAAGGGAACAATGTATAAAAAAGATGGTGTTAAAGTTGTGACTGCCTTAGGAGCAGAGGTAATTACATTTGCTAATGCTCAAATAACAGTAAATGATACCAATAAAACACTAGTATATATTAAGACAACCACAAATAGCATTAAAAAAAATGTGATAGATGTTGTTAACCTATCAAAGTTTTATGACCAAACTGCTATAAAAGAAGAAGGGCATATACTTATATATGAGCTTTCTTTAAAAAAGAAAGCATTAAATATCCCCTATAATAAGCTGATTTTTCATGTTAATAAAAATGATTTTTCATTAATAAAACAAGAGTACTTCTTTACCTCAAAATTACCTTTTACAAATGAAAAAGGAGAACGAGTGCATGATCTTGCGCGCATGGAAATTAGATATGATTCTAACACCAAGCCGCTTAGAAAAAACATAAAAATTGAAGATTACTTAGTTATTAATAGTGATAACAAGGTGAGTTTGTCTAAAGCTTACAAAAACTATCAGTTAACTAATCAAACGCCATACAACTAGCCAATATGAATTTTATAAAAAGAAAAAATAACTGTTTCTTGTTTTTCGCATTCTTTGTCTTAAGTATTACTACTTACGCTCAAGATCATACAGCATATTCATCTTCTGAAATTGCTGTCGCAAATTCATTACAACATATAACTACAAATTTAGCAACGTCTACGACTATGGATGTTGCGCCTTATACATATATTTCTTTAGGGATAAAGGAAGGTGTTGCTCCATATACCAATTATAATTTTAAACTAGCTTTTACATTAACACCTGTATTGCCAGATGGTACACCAGACAGTGCAAATATTATAGATGTAGAACTAGATGTTGAAAATGGTCAAGTTGCTGGTGGAGGAAATCATATTGGTTTAAAACAATACATTTTAGAAGATAATTATGGTGCAATACTTAATAACGTAACAACATTTTTTGATGAAAATGGCACTACGTCTACAACTATTGTTCCGGCAAATATTGAATTAGAAATAGGCTTTAAAACTACTAGATACTACGATTTACCTTTAACAGTTCCTACTATTACCCCTAGTGTTGTTAATAATGAATTACAAATAAATTGGAATGCTATTCCTGAAGCAAGATATTATGATGTTGAATGGACATGGGTAGATAATTATGGAGAGAATATAAGTACACCGCTTGGGCAAGGCGATATCTATTTTTCTAAAAAAGAATTTCAACGCAATAGCACAAGAATCCAAACAGACAAAACAAATTATAATATACCATTATTGTATGGAAAAGGCTATGTGATATTTAGGGTAAGAACGGTAGGTAGTTATGTAAATAGCACAGTAACTATTGAAGATTTATCAAAAAACAAATATGGTCCATGGACTAGTGGCTTAGGTGCTAAAGAATTTGTTTCGAACTGGCCAAATGTTATAGAAATAGCTCAAGATCATGAAGGGAATAAAAACTGGCAATTTCAATCGTCTTATGCAGAAGAAGGGAAGAAAAAAGAAGTAGTAAGTTATTTTGATGGTACATTACGAAACCGTCAAACAGTAACAACCATTAATACCGATGAAAACGCGGTTATTGGTGAGGTAATATATGATGCACAAGGAAGACCAGCAATAGAGGTTTTACCTACTCCAATAGCAGATAATGAATTGAAATATCATGAAGCATATAGAAATAGAAATATAAATGATGTGCCTTATCATTATACAGATTTTGATATGGATTCTCAAAATGTAGTAGATGTTTTGTCTCCAGATAAAAGAATGAGTACTACTTCGGGTGCAAGTCAATATTATTCACCCGCTAATGCTTCAGTAAATGAGTATAAGGATAGAATACCAAATGCTAATCTATACCCATTTTCGCAAATAGAGTATGCCTCAGATGGTACTGGTAGAATGCGTAGGAAAAGTGGTGTTGGTATAACGCATCAATTTGGTGCTAAGCATGAAATGGAATATTATTATGGTGTTCCAGAACAAAAAGAATTAAACAGGTTATTTGGATATAGTGTTGGTAGTGCATCCAAATATAAAAAGAATATGGTGCTTGATCCTAACAGGCAGCTTAGTATAAGTTATCTTGATCCACAAGGACGTACAATAGCTACGGCTTTAGCAGGGGAACATCCGAAGGATTTAGACGGAAACACAATTCTTGACGGTTTATATGATGAACTTGATAATACATTACATGGTCTAGTAGCTACAGACTTACTAGGAAAAATAGTAAGCACAGATACGGATACTACCATAGACAATAATCAATTAGGTTCAGTTAATTATGGTCCGTTATATGATAAATTATCTTATGGAGCATACAAAACAGTTGTTTTTAATGAAACGAGATTGTTTGATTATAAAGTAACTAATGAACACCCTTTTTTCAAGTATGGTTGTGTGATTGATGATTCATATCCTGTAGTTTACGATTTAGCTATAGATGTAATAAATGAAGATGCCGACCCTATAATATCATCTCCAGTTTCTGAAACTATAGATTTAGGGAATTCAACTCAATCTCCAAGCAATGTATTTACTTTAGACCAGCGTACGGCTCCTGTAAAACGAGGAACTTTTATGGTTACTAAAAATTTAACTGTAAATAGAGATAAACTTGAAGAGTATGCAGATGATTATATTACTAGGCTAACCGATGAAAACGATCCCTGTTTTAAACCTTTAGAAACAATTGTACCAGAACCTCTATTTATTGACGGATGTTTCTCTAACTGTTTAGAATGTGAACAAAGTATAACAGACCTATATGCGACTGATGTAATTTTTGCAGATTCAAAAATGGCAAACTATACGCAAGCTCAAATAGATCAGTTAAACCTTGATAATCAATACCAGGCCTTATATGATTCTTTAAAACAACAGTGGGCAGATGCTATCGCATCATGTAATTTACCTTGTGTAGATGGAGGAGAAGATACGCCTTTGCCAACAATTTCTTGTGAAATAGCGACATTACAGTTTATAGAAGATATGAGCCCTAATGGACAATATGGTTTGGGGCTAACAACAAATGATGCTTCTGTAACTATATTTAATGATAAACCATTAAGTATTTATAACACGGACAATGTATTATTAAGTACTCAATCACCTTCAGGGGGGCATAATAGTTGGAAAAACCCAAAGCATAATGAATATGTCAGTAACCCTAATCATTATTATAATAATGACGGAACAATAAGCTACATTAAAGTGGAACTTATTGATGCAGCGACAGATGCTTATACGCCACAAATAGATGCTAGTGCAATTAGTACACTTACTCCAACAGTTGATGTTGCTATTACAAATGAATATTGGGTAGAGCCACAATACTTATCTGATGTATTAAGTTTTTTACATCCAAATGTATGGAAAAGTAGTTGGGTAAATTCTCTTATAGTATACCATCCAGAATATGATTATTTAGAGTATGCTAATAAAATTTGTGCTATGGAGTCAGCACATCCTAATAATGCTGGAGAATTTTTAAATTCAGATACATACGACTCGTATTTACAATCGATAACTACATATGAAGATGCCGTAAGTGCAGGTTTATTAACTGATGATCCATTAGTCCTATATATTAACGATCCATATTTCCAGAACACACCAGATTTGCCATTTGAAACATCTGCATTATATAATAATGGAAGAAGAGAAATAATGGAAATCGCTTTAGGGTCAAGTTTTGATGGTAGTAATAGACTAATGATGACTCTTGCTTTCTCTAAATATGTATGTAATAGTCTTGAAGTTTGTGATGATCTGTCTACTTATTCGGTAGTAGATATTATAAATGCGATGAATGATCCAGCTCGAACAGATGCAGAAAGAAACGAATTTTGGAATAGCTATAAAATTAGTTATATAGGATTAAAACAACGTGTACAATCTCTTTTTATTAATAGTTATGCAAAAAAGCAAGGATCATATAATGGTTGTATAGGGCTGTCTGATGCGCCATTAAATCTAGCAGCGGCTATGAATGCTTATCCTACTGCTGCTGCAGTAATAGAAAGTTATTTAAGTGGAACCACAGATGTACTATGTGAATATGCAGATGCTAATGCTTATTTAAATAAAGTAAAGCGCTTTATTCCTTCAGATATGTTTTATAATTCTGCTGCAGATCCAATAGATATTGCTCAAGATATATCAGAACAAGTAGATTATAATTATTACATAGAATCAGGAACTTGTCCATTGGCAAGAGACTTGGAATTGTACCTTGGTTACTATTTTAAAGAAGTTAATGATAGTGATCCTGCATTATCTATTATAGGAAGCAGACCTTATAATGGGGTGTATTTGTCACCACCTTTATTTGAAGATTTTGGTGGCGTATTTCCGGCTACTACTACAGTTGATATGTTAGGTAATATTTCGGGACAAACATATAACCTACAACTACAGGCAGGAGCATTATTGCCAAACTCTAATGTAAGCTTAATGATACCTTCAGGGTACCAATGGGATCAGTATGGTACTGAATGGACAATAACAAGTTTAAACACTATTCTTGGGAGTTATAATAATGCGACTCAAGAGTTTAATTTTGAAATAGTTGCGCATATATCAACACCGCAAGGTAATAATGAAATAATTTTAAATGGTACTACAAAAGCACGTATTTCTGATTGTAGTATAAATGATAGTATTAACCCAATTGGAGAATATCTAGGTACTGGTAATAGCTGGGATGAATCAGGTACTTGTAATAAAGAAACCTATGCTTCTAAGGCTTTTATTGGGCTATTTAATACTTTAATAGATAATAATAATATAAATAATAGTGGTGTTGATATTTCAAATTTAGAAGCGTACGCAACAAGTTATTTGCCTGAGTTTTTCGACTATGGAAGTAATGTAATTTGGAATGCTACAGGATCTACCTACACAATCACAATTGATGGTGTTCAAAAATTTGTAATGAATTTAAATACTCCAATTCCAGACAATGTAGAAATTACAAATGTTGGCTTTAATTATCTTTTATCTAGTACTAATACTATAATAGGTCAAGAAATTAAAGTTACTTGGTTAGACAGTAATTCTGGAATTAATTTTGCAGAAGGCTCAGTTTTTGAGAATACAAAAAGAATCTTAAATTTCTTATGCTGTGCAGATATTAATGATTTGTATACAGAAGATCCATGTGCTAATTTAAGTTGTGAAGATATTTTCATACAAATACTAAACTTTTTAAAAGATCCTGACTCAGATCCAACAACTCAAGATTCAATAATTTCTAAAACAACTCCTTTTGAACTAAATAATTCTGAAGTTGCTAAGAAAACGTGTATTGACGAATTTTTCAATTTAACTCCTAGTGATACTTTGATATGGTGGAAAGCTAATGATAACACCTACACATTGAGTTTAAATGGAGTTGTTATTTTTAGCGGTAATACTGGTATTGTAAGTTTGGATACTCAAAATATTGTTTCCTTTAATGGTATAAATACTAGTGACCCTAATAATGTTACAATTTCTTATTATGATAAGAATGGTGTATTACAAACATTAGGAGTTGTAAGATTTAATTTGGACTGTAATGCTAAAAACCAAAATAAGGTGAGGCAAGAATTTTCAATATATGCTTCAGCGCAAATACTTAGTGATATGGATGAGTGTGATGTGGAAGAACCATGTATTCCACAACCATTAGCCCCAGTAACTTGCGATGAAAAATATCCGTTTTTTCAAGCAACAATTTCAGCACTTGCTGATACAGAGCAAACTATAGAATACGAGGATTTTTGCTTATTACAATACAAGCATTTAGCGGAAGATTATAAGTATTATATAGAGCAATTAGTATTAGCAGACCCTACTAATCCATATCCTCTTTCACTATCATTACGTTATATCACAATAGCAAATTTTGGAGCAACAGTGTTTGGTTATGGTTATACTGATATGAATGTTGTTATTGATGCTTATAAAAATCATGTAACTACTGCTGCAAATGAAGATGCGATTCAAACATGGAGTGCTTTTACTTCATACTATTTAACTATACTTAATAATGCCGGTGAAACTTGTGTGGGTTTACCAGTTCCTGTAATTATACCTACGGGTAATTTTACAGTTCCTGGACCATCAATAAGTTCTTGTTTGGAATTCTCACAAAGTGTACATAATAGTTATGCTCAAGATGCCTATACTACTTTTTTAGGCACAGAAAGAGAGGACTTTATTAAAGCATATTTAAAAAACGCAATTGACAATGCTATAGAGAATTTTGATATGGTGTATTATGATAAAGAATACCAGTACACATTATATTATTACGATCAAGCAGGAAACTTAAAACAAACCGTCCCACCAGAAGGAATTGATAGATTTTCTAATTCAGAACTAGATGATGTAGCTAGTGGAGAAACAGTAAGCTTTAATGATAAAATTAATGAGTACAGAAATAATAATACCGCTACAGAAAACGCAGGTTTTCTGCCAGACCATAAGTATAAAACCTATTATAAATACAATACGTTAAACCAATTAGTATGGCAATTAACGCCAGATGGTGGCGAAACACGTTTTGCTTATGATAAGTTAGGAAGAATTATAGCATCGCAAAATGCAAAACAATTGGGGAATAACACCTTTAGCTATACTACTTATGACGATTTAGGAAGAATTACTGAAGCAGGAGAATTAGTGCCCAATGTACCTTTGCTTATTGATGATGCTACAGGGAAATTAACAAGTACAAGTTTAAGTGAAGATGATATTTTTAACAACCAAGATGACCCTGTAATACCTTATCCACAAACGATTTCAGTTACACAAAATGAGGTTACAAAAACACAATATACAACGCCAGTAACTTTTGCTGCAGATATATTTAATACAGTAGATGCGTATGATGTTAATTTAAGAGAGAAAACAAGAAATAGAGTAACAGTTGTGTATTATTACGATACATTTACAACTGGGACTACACTTACTAGAGACTACAACAATGCAATCTATTATAATTACGATATTCATGGTAACGTAATAGAACTAGCAACCGATAATAAGTTGTTAGTACAATCTCTAGACGTAGCGTTTACAGGTATTAAAAATGTAGAATATGATTACGATCTTATTAGCGGTAATGTACATAGAGTATACTATCAAAAAGGAAAAGGCGATCAGTTTATACACCAATATACGTATGATGCGGATAATCGTATTACAGCAGTAGAGACCTCTTCGGATGGGTATGTATGGGAAAAAGATGCTACTTATGATTATTTCGCACACGGACCATTAGCACGAACAATTCTTGGAGATACTAAAGTACAAGGGTTAGATTATGCCTACACATTACAAGGTTGGCTTAAAGGTGTTAATTCAAACGCATTAAGCCCAGATCAAGATATGGGTAGCGATGGAGAAACGGGTAGTGGAGTAGCAAAAGATGCTTTTGGATATTCACTAAACTATTTTGAAAACGATTACCAAGCCATAGGATCTATAAACGCTTTTGTAAATGGGCCAGGTGGTACAGAAAATGCCAGAAACTTATACAATGGTAATATTAAGCAAATGACTACAGCTTTGTTAAACTTAGATGAAACAGCCTTAGCCACACAACTTAATAATTATGGGTACGACCAGTTAAACAGGATTAAAAGCATGCAAGGTTATGCTTTAAATGGAGCAGTAGCCACTACAAACTATGATGCCAACTATAGCTATGACCGTAATGGTAATTTAAAAACCTTAAGCAGGAGTACTGATAGTGGTAATGCTATGGATGAATTAGCCTATCATTACAAACAAAAATTAAACCCAATTTCGGGGCTATTGGAAGATGTGAATCAATTGGCAACTGTAAAAGATGCTGAAGGTCAAGTAGTAGGGAGTGATTTAGATACGCAATTACCAGGCGTAACTTTTGATGTCAATAATGAAAACACACATAACTATATTTATGATGAAATAGGGCAATTAACATCAGATGCAGCAGAAGGTATTACTAATATAGATTGGCGTGTAGATGGTAAAGTAAATGAAATAACTAAGCAAGATGGCACGCGTATAAAATTTACTTACGATGGTTTAGGTAACCGTGTAGCAAAAACCGTATTGCCGTTGGATATCACAACACTTTACCAAAGAGATGCACAAGGCAATGTAATGGCAGTATACGAAACTAATGAGTCTGACATTGCTAATATAAGTGAAAATAAAAATACAGTACTAAAGGAACATCACATTTACGGAAGTTCTAGATTAGGGATAGAACAAAAAAATGTAATAATTACAGAAACAGGAACATCTTTTACACAGACAGTAGTAGATAACCTTACGTTAGATAATAATATAGTAACTGGATCACAACTATTTCAAGCCGTAAATAGTATAACAGTAGCAGGTTTAGGAAATAGTTATACCATACAACCTGGTGCAAACGTTACTATGGAAGCAGGTAATACTATTGTTTTAAAACCAGGTTTTATAGCAACATCAGGGAGTGATTTCTTAGCAAGAATAGCACCTGTTGATCCAGGTGTTGGTGATACAAACGGAATAGCTTCTGGAGACAAACGTTACGAGCTAAGTAATCATTTAGGAAATGTATTATCGGTAGTTACAGATCGTAAAATATATGATGGTACAGTTACAGGTGGTAGCCCATTTAAAGCAGACGTAATTGCATTTAATGATTACTATCCGTTTGGTATGCTTGTACCTAATAGACACGCATCAAGTGCAGCCTACCGTTACGGGTTCCAAGGACAAGAAAAAGATGATGAGATAAAAGGTGAAGGGAATAGTTTGAACTATAAGTTTAGAATGCACGACCCACGTGTGGGTAGGTTCTTTGCGATTGACCCGTTGACTGCTAATTACCCGCATTATACACCTTATTCGTTTAGTGGGAATAAAGTCATTCATATGATTGAATTAGAGGGATTGGAAGAAAAAGACCTTGATGATATGTATAATGATGTAATGGAAATTGCTGAAGTATTTACTTCTGGTCAAATATTAGAGGGTCCTTTAGAAACACTTAAAGATGTTTTACATTATTCAAAAGGTGCCTTAATTGATTATGCAGCAGATAATTTAGGTATGGAACTTTCAAAATCAAACGTCCAAGAGTTTCATATTGGTATGAAAATTAAAGGTAAAATTGGTCCTTTAGAAGGAGGTTTTGGTCCAGAAATTGCAGTAGGTAATTCGGATATAAGAAGCTTTACAAGTTCAAAACCAGGATTAAATTCGGCTGGAAGATTTAAAGCTGATGGAACTGTTATTTCAAGTAACAATATTTCTAAACTGGCTAAACGACCTAGTGAATGGGTAGGTTCGGGTGTAAATATTGAATTTTATGCAGGTTTTACATTTGATGACAAACCTACAGTGACTAATGGACATAAATCAGGAACACTTATTGAAGGAGGTCAAGAATATAATCTGATGGGTACTGGGGGAGGTTTAAAAGCCAAATCCACTGGAGGTAGTATAACGGTTGATGCAGTAGCTCAGGTAGGACTTAAAGCCCAAATAAAAACTGGTACGCCAACTAATAAAAATGCGAAGACGCCAGTGGTTAAACAAAAAAGTTATTTTACAGGGGCGGCTCTTGCGACAGATAAATAAACGTAATTTATGAAAAACAATAAACAATTAATATTATTAAGTATATTTTGCCTAATAATTTCATGTGATTTCTCTAAAAAAGAGACAGTTGAGAAACATGAAGAAATATATGCATCTGGAAAAATAAAAATTAGATGTTATTTAGAAAAGGATAAATTAAAAACAGGGAATTGCTCCTTTTATAACGAGGAAGGAATATTATTGAGTTATACTGAATGGAAAAATGGGAAACAAAATGGTATATACAAGAGTTATTTTATATCAGGGAAAATAAAAGAAGAGTCTGTCTTTAAGGATGGGTTAAGTGAGGGTATATCATCTCACTTTTACGAGAATGGTTTTTTAAAAGCTAAAATAAATATGTATAAAGGAATTAAAGAAGGTTCCTTAGAAGCATTTTATGAAAATGGTAATATTTATCAAAAAACATTTTATGAAAATGGAAAAAAAAATGGTTGGGTGTATCTTTATCATGAAAATGGTAAGTTAAAAGAAAAATCATTTTGGGTTGAAGGTGAAATTAATGGTGAAATTCAAATTTATAATATTCAAGAAAGTCTCATTATTAAAGGACAAATGACAAAAGGAGTTAAACATGGAGAGTGGTTATTTTATGACGAAAATGGAAATGTTAATGAATCAAAGAAATATTAATATCTATAAGTAATGATTAAATTAATATTTATAATAAATATTGTAATTATTTTAATTTTAACACTATTTTTTAATAAGTCCATAACTATATCTAAAGGACAAAAAGTTAAAATTAATTACAAAAAATCAAAAGCAATAGCAAATACAATCAGTCGTTTTGTATTTACATCATTTATTATTTATATAATTTATGCTTCAAACTCTTATACTGGCTGGAGGTTATTGTTATCTCTTCCTTTTACATTTTTAATATTATTTCCTTTTTTTGATATTATCAAAGGGTTTAATTCTAAAGAAATTTTATCAATTGATATTTCATTAAATATTATAAATATAGGGGAAATAACATATAATATTAATGATATTGATACTATTAAAGTAATAAAACGTGTCGGACAAAATTTAAATGACACTAATGATTATGATATATCTTTAATAACAAGTTCAAGTAATGAAATTCAAATAATAAACTTAGACTCTTCTGATGACGCAATTTTAATTATTAATGAATTAGAAAATTTATTAAAAATACCTTTAGAATGTTTTAAAGATGGAGGAGTTTTGGGGGTCAAAAAAGTATCAAGGAAATTTATCTTATAAATGAAGAATAAGGAAATGACCACCGCTACCGATAGTCTGCGACTAGTGGCGGTTATGGGTAAGTGATAGGATGTACCACATGAGTAACTAAAAAAATAAATACAGAATTCAATTAAGGTGTGCTACTACAGTACATCTTTTTTGCTTTTAGCATCATAATCCTACTCGTAGCTATAAACGTGTGTTAAAAAGGGGTTAAAATGGGTGTGGGTAACGTGTGTTGTAACGTGGTTGGGTGGTGATACTGGTTAAGTACGGATTACAAGGTCTGAGGTTGTTATTCAGTTTCCTCATTATGTTAATGCTTGTATTATCTTAATTTTATCCATTTTAACCCCACTCACCTTAAACGCCATAAAATGCGAATCTATCCATGCGTTTAGTTTTAAATCTTCTACTTTACTTAGTTTTATATCAGTTAACAATTGCTTCATGTCTTTTTTTAATACACACTTTTCTTCAATATTATTTGAGTCATGAAACTCATGTATCAACCGTAATATTTCCTCTTTACCCATGTTTAATTATTTTCAATGTTATGCAGATAATCATATAAACGTAATATTATTTAATTAAGTATTTGGAAACTTGGTTACAAGGTCTGAGGTTATTGGGACACTATAAATAGCATTAAACTTTCGTAAACCACAGAACGCCCTATTTGCTTCATACATCTTAAGTTTACATTTCATCACAGTTCTTTGTTGTACTTAGTTATATTACTGTATTGGAATAATGATTTATTGTGTCTTGGTTAGCATATTTGAAAAATAAATTTATAGCCATTCGTTTAATAAATTCATCTTTTATACCTGTTAGGTTGTGTTTTATTTTTAAAATGTGATGAACTAACTGTTTACAGAAATCCCCTAATAAGTGACCATAACAATTCCTTTTTGGACAAATGTTACTTCTTCTTGAAAACGCATAAATTGTACTTCTTTTAAGGTTCTTTGTGTGTGCAATATTAATTAACTCTTCTTTCTTCAATAAAGGTGCCTTTTTAGGGTCACAATTAATTAATTTCATATGTCCTTTAGGTCTTGGGAAGTATGAGTCAGATTTAGAAAATAAGTATCCATCTGCTCCAACAAAGTATTTTATCTTCTTAATAAAACTATCATAAAGAGAGGTGATTAGATTTGTATCTGCTTTTTTTGCTGTGAGGGTTTCAATTATTTCAAATATTACGTTCTTGTTCCAAACATCATTTTCCCAACTATAACCATATGTATATAGTATTTTGGGATGTGATAAATGAGATTGGTAAACCATATCAAATTCTTGGTCCATTACTGCGTAAACAGTTTGAAGATTGTTATCTATTATTTCTTTTGCGATTTTAGAAACTGTAGACTTTGAACCTATAGGTTTGTATTTTATTGTTGCAGATTTATATTTACTAATTATTACATTCCAAAATATTGAATCAATAGATTCGTTGTTAAATTTTCCTGATTTTACATCTTCAAATGAATAACTTGTTCCTCCTTCAGTGTATACAACAAAATCTACATTATGAAATAGATGTAAATTTTGAAGACCTGAACTTGTTCGTGTAAATGCCATATTATGAGATGCAATTTTCAATTTGAACAACAGAATCTTGAAAACCACCAACTACATCAGGAGAATGAGTAGCGAATATTAACTGCGCAAATGGATTTAAAAGTTTTAAACTACTAACTAACTTTTCTTGCCACTCTATATGGAGTGATAATTCTGGTTCGTCTGCAATAAAAATATGAGGTTTATGTTTTTGGAGTAATGCCTCACCAAAAATAATTACCAATTGTTTTTCACCAGATGAAAGAAACTTTAAGTCAAACTCTTTTTCGCTTTGAGTTTTAACAACTAGTTCATTTCGTTCGTTAACTATTAAATCTTTTCTCTGAAGAAGTTGATTAATAATTGTAATAAAAGTTTCCTTAGATTGAAAAATTTTATTTTGTTTTTTTAATAGTTCTTGCCATTTTTGAATTACTGAATGAATTCTCTTCATACCAATTAGATATTCAGCATCATTGAAGCTTAGTGATTTATCTTTTCTTTTAGCATAAGATTTTTCATATTCTAGAGCATAGCGATTTAATTTTTTTTGATATTCTGTAGTTTTTAAATTAAAAAGAGTATAGATTTTTGCTAAATCTTCTTTTTCTTTTTTTATATCAATTTTATCTAGGGTGTTAAAAACTTGACTTTCAGTTTCAGTTGAAATTAGAGATAAAAAAATAAGTTTTTGAAATTCATCTGTTTCAACTTTAGCTTCTCGATTTATTTCGTTTAAATATCCAGTAAAATTCCTTGAAAATTCCCGTAATTTAACATCAACTAATGAATCCTTATTTCTTTCTTCTCTGTAATTAGAATTAAAATCTCCTCTATGTATAGATAACCAAGTTACATTGAATAGCTTGCTTAGAAAACTATTTAAATCTTTACTATGAGCATTATAGTTTCTAATAGATTTTAATCTTTCATATTCAAAATTTCTATTTCGATAAATTCGTTCCTCCGCTAAATCATCTAGATGGATTTCAAAAACTTTCTCTCTACCTTCAAAGATTTGATAGATAATATTTGGGTAAGGAGTTGTATTGTTATCTTTTTTAGAGACGACAAGTCTAGATTTTTTTTGACCTTTTTTTGTAGGTTTTAAAAATAAAGAAATTGATTCAAATTGTGTTTTATCTAAAGTTGCAAAATTTGCTTCAAGAACACTTACAATTAAGTTTATGATTGTGGTCTTACCAGAACCATTTACACCAATCAAAAAATTCTCTTTATTTCCAAATTTTAATTTTACGAGTTTATCTCCCCAAAATTTTTTTATCGTAACTTTTTCTATGTAGTTCATTTATCTTTTAATTAGGCACAATAAACTGAGATATTTCACTAATGCAACATATTCAACCTATATTTTTAAGCTCATCAAATCTAATCAATTATTGTAGGAAATCAACTGATTATTATTAGGTATTTTTCATATCACTATAAATAGTGATATGAGACAGTACATCTAACAAATATACCTACAAACTAATTAATTTCATTACGGGAATCCGTACAGACACCATGATTCATTGATTATCGCCAAACGTACAAAAAGCTATCAATAAAATAGTAAGCTATTATCTTACTATTTGTAAGGTAAATGACTACTCATTTTAAAATTATAATACTTATATGATTTCTATATTAAGGAATTGAATTGGCATTGAGGAAAGCCTGAGGTTGTAATCCTTTATTACAAGTCCTCTGAGGTGAAGGAATTTATAAACAGTTTAGTCATCTACATCAAGTAAATTGAACTCGTATAGCGTCATTAAATGTTATTTAATGTCTATATCAAAAAACTCTTTTAGTGGGATTTCTAATGCGATTGCTAAAGCAGATATGGTCACAACATTTGGAGTAACCACCGCTTTTTCGATTTTATATAAATATTGTCTGTCCTTACCAACTAATGTAGCTAATTGTGTTTGTGTAAGCCCCTTTTCTTTTCTTAAAAAACGAACTCTTTCACCAATTTTAATCGGGATTGAAGTTTTTAGTTCTTCTATTCTTTTTTCAGACAATTCTATCATATGGTAAAAATCCAATATGATAGATGATATTTTGTAACCTTAAATAACTACATTTTTTATATATTTGAAAAAAATTATAATCAATATCTATGAAAACAACATTCATTTTAAAATCATTAATTGGAGCATTCTTCATCTTTTTAGCATACGGTAGTGGTGAAAGAGAAGTGATAAACTATCAAGAATTCACAAACGATGACTTTAGCGAATTAATTAATGAAGCTGGTAATAACTCAGTGTTATACTTCAATCAAAAATTTAAAAAGGATTCAAAAAAGAATCTATACGGAGGAGCAACAAAGTATTATAAGGTATTTGATATTGAATTAGAGATTCATTCAAATGGAACAGCGATATACAATAAGACCCAAACTATTTACGGTGAAAGTCAGAGTGAGTCAGTAAAAGGAAAATGGAATATAGTGCAAACAAGTAGTATTTCTGACGGATGTACTGGTGGTGAATCAAAGTGCTACCTTAATTTAAGATTTGAAAATGGTAAAGAAAGAAACCCAGTGCTATTTTTTGATGAAAAGGCTGAGTATTCTGGTTTAGTTGATTGCAATGAAAGTACAAGAGAAACTAATAATATAAGTGATTGGGATGATGTTAATAGAGGTTATATGGTAATACCTTTTAATACATTTTATAATTAATTCAAGTTTTGATTGACTATAAGATACCATATAAAGCTTTTGGATTACATGTTTTAACTCCGATAGTAATTGGTGGGTTTATATATATTCTATTCAGAAATGAGTCCTTAATTATGTTTAAATGGCTTAAGGATTTAGGGTTATTACAATCAATTAAACAGCTTAGAGATACAATAAACCCAATAAGGTCATATATACCCAATTGGGTTTATTTCTCACTTGTTGATGGGTTATGGACCTACGCATTCACCTCAGCATTTCTATTATTTGGCGATAAGAATAAATACTGGTTGGTAGTTCCGTTTATATTAAGCGTGGGCGTTGAAATGCTTCAATACCTGAGGCTATTTAAAGGTACGTATGACCCACTAGACTTGCTGTTTTGTATGATTGGATATGTATTGCCATTTATAATAATAAGGCTCCCTAAGGGCAACTATATACTCATAAACGAATAAATTCATTTTAAAATAAAGTATGAAAACAGATAAATTAAACGGCACTTGTGACTTTGAGTATTGTAGATTGAAGTATGATTATAATACACTTCAGGTTAGTTCATTTGATAACTCAAAAACTCAAACAATTAAGAGAATAAATATTGGTGAAATTAGTTCTGAATTCATAATTCAGTTGGCTAATGTGTTTACCTATTGTTTAAGGTTTTTTTTAGCTGGTTTTGTATTAATAATTTTTTCTATAATTATATCCGTAATTGGTTATGAGTTAATATCCGATATCTTTACTGTGATTTCTTATATTGTATTTGGTCTTTCAATAATTCTATGGCTTATTTCTGTCTTAGATGCTATGATAGGTTCAAGAATAGGTTACAGTATTTTATCCCCGATTTTTGGCTCTAAAGGAAATAGAATCATCGTAAAGAATACCAACTCAATTAATGCGCTTGGATTTTACGTTGGAACTGATGAAGTAAAGATGCTTGAAAAGTTTATTGATGGAGCAAGACTTGAAAAACCTGATATAGTAAATAACAGCAGTAATACTCAATCAACTTCATTAGATGAATTGGAGAAACTTGCTAACCTCAGAGATAAGGGTGTTATTACTGAAGATGAGTTTAATGCTAAAAAGAAAAGCCTTTTAGAATTATGATTAAATAATGATTTTTCATCTGAATTTATGTAATTGATTCAGATGAAAAACTAATACTATTGTTTATACATTAACGACTCCTACTACAGCCTTTTTAACACTTTTAAGGTATGATTTCATATCTTTTGACTTACTTATCATTATGATGTCTATCTCGTCTTTAGAGAGTGATTCTTGAGCATCTTCAAGACTGTTAAACTCCATGATTGTTAGTTTTTCTACATGTTCTTTTTTAGGAACATTTGCTTTAGGTTCCTTCACTAAGCTACTTGCAGAACCTATCGAAATATTTCCCTTATGCAATCTATCAATTACACCTTTGTTGTCACTATTAACAACTTTCATATACCTAGAAATAGTTCCTCTACCTACACCAGCTATCTTCGCTATTTCTTTATAAGTATCAACTGGTTGGTCTACTTGTTTAAATTTCCCAGCAACTGATAGATTCCTTTTGGCTATTGCCTCTATTGTGTCTTTAGAGTTATATGCAAGCATTACCTTTTCTACAGTAGATAGATTCCTTCTGCTTAATTGATGTTTAACCATCCAAAGCTTGATTTCATCTAAACTCTTAAATTTTTCAGTAACCCTTTTACTCGGAATATCCTTTTTCCCTAATTCAAGGGATGCCCTTATTCTTGTGTGACCTTCTATGACTAATTTATCACCTTGTTCTGTTTCCCAGTATAATACGGGGTCATTTATTCCGTTTTTCTTTATGTTCCTTTTTAGATTGTCATAAACATCTTTATTAGCAAAAGATAAAAAGCTTTTTAGCTCCCATATAGTAAACATATCACCAACCTCATCCATAATTAGGTATTCCTCTTCAAATACACTTATTACCGTTTTTGTATTTGAAGTTATGATAGATGGGTTATCCCAATACGTTACACCATTTAATTGACTACCACCCTTAGAATGATATCTATGTAATTGATGCATACTTGGGTCATTTGGATTTGGGTTATTTCTTGGATGTCCCCATTGTTTGAAGAAAAATGGCACATTATCTGTTAGGCATTGTTGTTTGATTGATTCCACCCATTCTGTTTTAATTGGTCGAGCGTTGTGACCACTTTCACCGCCAACGATTACCCAATCAATGCCTTTTAAGCTGTAATCTTGTATTTCTTCAATTAGTGGTTCTACTGAAAGAAACTTATGTTTTGCGTCACAATTAGCTAGACGTTCTATTTTTCTTACTGAAATTTGACTACCTACAGAAACACCCATCCAAATATTATCCGTCCAGTTTAATTCTTTAGAATATTTAAGAAGGTTGTTTTCTCTCTTCGTTAGTATCTGATAGGTGTGCTGTGGCGTATCATTCATTACCTTAAATACACTCTTTATAAAATCCAGTGAAATATCGTTATGAAACAAATCAGACATTGAATTGACAAACACTATTTTATTCCCAGACCACTTTAGAGGTTCAGAAAGTGTATCTGGGTGCTCTATAACTACATCAAATCCCGCCCTATACTTAGTGATGTTAGGATTATATTGAAGCCTATTAGTTTCTTTTTTTGCATAACAATTGTCACATTCTTTTGAAACTATAGTACAACCAGTTGTAGGATTCCATGTATCTTCAGTCCATTCAATACTACTCATAAATATCTAAATTAAGGTTTGACCAATTGGTCAAAGGTTAAAAATCGGAACTAAAAATAGTAAACTATATCTGATTATTAGATTTATAATCAATATTAAGCTCAGTAACATACTCTTTGAAACTACTCCAGTAGCGTTTTACTGTACGCAATGAAATTCCTGATAAATTAGCAACCTTACCTTGAGTTATCTTCTTATTAGCTTTATAATCCCAATCTTCAATTACATCATAAATTGTTCGCTTAGTCATATCTATTCTTAATAGACCATTCTCTTTATTTACAATATCCATAATCTCTTTGAATGTTAATTTAAATTTTGGATTGAATAAAAACTTACGTTCCTTATTTAGTATCAACTTTAATGAATCATTTTCATATCCCTTTAATACATTATTAATAATAGTGTTCACTTCGTTATTAGGTAATCTAGGAACCATTCTTTTATTAATGCTTTCAGATAAACTCTTAAGTGTTTTATAATCAATGTGTGGGTTTAACATCTTATGCTGAGTTAAATGATAAAACATAGTTCCATTCCTCTTACCTTCTTGTACTAATATTGGTAGGTATGGCTCACATATATTTATTTTATCCTCAAATACTCTATAGTCACCATCATTATCAATAAAGTAATCAGATATATTATTAAACCTTAGAGGTGTATTGTTATATTCAGAAAAGGTGCCATTCCCCACCATACCTCTTCTCTCTTTTTTAAGTATGTGGGCGGATGGCACCTTTTTAACTTCATAAGAATCAAATGTAGTAGAAGCTGTATATGTAGTAGAATTAGGATTGAAGTATAAATCAGGGTCGTAACTTAATACTGTTTGTTGTGTTGCTTTAGCTGCATTCTTATCAATATTAATTCCTAAACTTTTACCAATAGCCTTATATGTATCATTAAAATTATCAAAAGTTAAATCCTGAGTTTTAACTAATAAACCATAACCCATAGTAGATAATGATTTCCACTTAGCATATATAATTTGATTATTTGGGATATCAGAAATATCATCAACATCAATATATATTAAACCATTAGATGAAGTGATATTATTATTAGAAGCTGAATCCTTGAAAGAGAAATTAAACCTGAAGGTGGGAAGTAATTCAGTTTTTATCTTATTATATCCTATGCTAGATTTACCATAAGTTCTAGCAGATTGAATTAAAGGTAATTTATCATTACCATATTTTATTGTGTTAAGTATTTCTTTTAACTCACGGTTATCTGAAACATTAGGGGTTTTACAATTTTTGAATTGTTGTATTTGAAACATTTTATCATATTACTTTATTTTTATGTTATTTAAATTCATCAATAAGCAACTAGCTTATTAATGTTCACAGATATCAAACAAATAAAAAGAGTCTGCTTATCCACACCTTCTGACAAGTGCTTCAAAACAAACTCCTTTATACCGTTAGGCTATATATTAAAGTAATATTTCAATTATTATGTCAGAAGTATTTTAATTATCTTAAGTATACTAACCATTAGTTAAAAAGTCAAGGGTTTCTATACTGTTTCTCTTAAATTAATCATTATTTAAATATTGTTACCTATAAATAAGCCCTAGAAAACCACCTCTCATTATTAACCTTAGTTAGCACCTTTTTTAAGGGCATAGTATCCTCCAATCGTTGCATACATAACCTTTTTAGCTGTTTAGTTCAGACGGTCAAACAAAGTGTTACTAGCACGCCCCCCCGTTTATACCCCTCCCTAGTAACTATTTTACATTGCTTAAATTCCGTGACCCGACTAAGAATTAGGTGATAAATATTTTTAAATAGGTCGTTCGGATATGTGGTCAAAAATTTTTTGGAGCAAAATTTGGGATTCATAAAAGGGCTTATCTATTCCGTAATTGATTTATCTGAATTTCAATTTGAGTTATATTCTTCTGAAGTTGAAGAATTCTCAGTTGCATTAATATTTGATTACGCTTATCGGAAGAGTCCTCGAGGTTCAATTCCAGTTGCTTTAACCTGATTTTGTCATTGATGTTTTCTAAATTCATAATCCGTTAATTAAAATCTGCGTGTGATAGAATGTGCTTGATGACTTCAAGGGTGAAAGAATTTCCAATGCAATGGTGGCTAGGTGTCTTCTTCAGAATTTCCAAGTAATTGTCTGGCAGAGTTTGAAGTCTACTTAGTTCAACGGTGTTCAATGGACGAAATAGTTTTCTTACCTCATCATTAGTCATCCCCTCAATAATATCTAATTTTTCATTCTTAGGTGCGTATGCGAAATCCTTAGTATAAAATGCTACTTGTCCAATACTCTTTGTCAGGTAACGTTTCAATCCGCTAACGGTATATGGTACATTCTTAGTTAGGACAGCATTTCCCTTTTTACGGTCTACAAAGCCATCTTCAACAATATTTTGTAGAATTAGTTTCCTATCAGTTGGTTGTTCAAAATTAATGTTTGACCAGTATATACGGTGTCGATTACAATTTGAAACTAAATTAGAATTGATGTGTTTTCCTTCAACTCCGAGTAAATCATTTATGATTTGCTTATCGTACTTACTCATACTACCAACGTTTTCTAATACGAAATACTTTGGTTTTACCTCATCCATAATTCTGAGAGCTTCAAATAGTAATCCAGACTTTTCACCTTCCAATCCTTTACGGTCCTTACGCATTGATGATAGGTCCTGACATGGACTTCCAAAAATCATTAGGTCGATTGGTGGTAATGTAGTACCATCAACATTTCGTACATCGCCAAGTTGAATTGTCCCTGGGAAATGATGTAGTGTAACTTTCTTAGCGTTTTTATCTATTTCAGATGAATGATAACTGTTTATTGGTATGTTTAATTCCTTAAGTGCTAATTGCGCCACACTGATACCATCGAAGAGGCTAAGCACATTGATTCCATTTTTAATATTCATTTAGAGTTCTTTCTAAATAAATATGTAGAGCAAGGACAAAAGTCCTTGATAAATGAAAAAACTATAGAATCTCCCTAATGGCGGGGTTTTACGTTAAAAATAAATTATCCGCATTATAACGGGAAAAGTTAAAAGTATTAGTTCAGGAACTTTATTCCTTCCATATTTGAAAAGTGTTACAAAAAAAGGTGTACGATAACCCGTTACGGTGGGAAGCATAGAAAACAGGGCGAAACACTAACAAAATGACCTCAAAATCAACTAAACCTTTTTTTATAACGGTAAAAACAGAAATAACATTAAAATTTAGAATTATGATACAAGTAGCAATTTTCGGAAGAACATCAACACAAGAACAAGATTACCAACGTCAAGTGGTCGATATGAAAAAAATAGCTGATAAATTCAATTATGAAGTTGTATCCGTAATTACCGAAAAAATATCTGGAGCAAAAAAGAATGAAGAGCGTTTAGGGATTCAACAATTATTAAATGAAGCAAGAGCTGGTAAATTTCAAAAGGTATTGGTTACTGAAGTTTCAAGATTAGGAAGAAATACACTTGAAACATTAAAATTAGTTGAAGAGCTTCACCAATTAAATGTTAGTATCTACTTGCAAGACTTGAATACTGAGACACTTAATGAAGAGGGTGAAATGAATATGCAAACGGAAATGATGTTACATATGTTATCATTATTTGCTAAAAACGAACGTAGAACAACAATTGCTAGGATAAAATCAGGAATGCAACAAGCCAAAGCAAACGGAATACATTGTGGAAGAAGAAAAGGAACTACCGAGAATACAGAAAAGTTTTTAGCGAAGTATTCAAAAGTAGTTGAAGGCTTGAAAAAAGGGTTTAGTATTCGAGAATGCGTAAAATTGTATGATACAAGTTTAGGTACAGTTGCAAAAGTTAGAAAAATGATATTTCATGACCAAGAACTCCCGTTTTGTGCATAAAAAGCAGAAAAAGTATTGTTTTTTACCCTTTTTTAGAAAATAAACACCTCAAAAGTGGCAACTTGGTTAAAAAATGGGTATCGTTGCGTTATAATACTTTAACAAACAGTTTTCCATAAACTGAATTACTCATCCGAGTAGGTCGTCAAACCAAAAACTTTTTTATAAGATAAAACACCCATACTATATGTGGGCGTTTAACAATGTTTTGATTTCAGCATTTTGAAATCGATAAGGGAATTGCTATGCCTAGTTTTTCCTGAACAAAATTAATGTAAACCGCTGGTTACAATAAAGTAATCAGGTTAAAAATATAAAATATGAGTTGACGAAGTAAACAAAATGTAAAGTAGAAAACATATCAAAATAAAAAAGCTCCGATTGGAGTCAGAGCTTAAATATTGTAATAACTAAATAAAAATGTGTAAAAATTTATATAATTATGAAGAACAAAATTAACGAAAAAAGTTTAAATGGCAAGGGGACAGCCGAAGTAAAAGATTTCCCTAGAATAATATTCAATCCCGATACTGTTCCACAAGCTGAAGAGCCGAAGTTGAATAAATATGGTTTTGACCTAACTAATCCAGACCATATCATATTCCAACGAGAGGGATTGGAAGCTGAAGTTATAGGCGGTGTAAATACATTGGTACTTAATAAATTCAACGTAATGCTGAAAATATCCAGAAGACCAAACCTAAGCGCAACCGAGGTATATCGGAATAATATTGACTTGTATAGTGAGCATAATTTGGATTATTTCGTGAAGCAAACCTCAATAAAATTGAAAGTAGATTCAACCAAAGTAACAGATTTCATATATGATTTAATCGAACGTTTAGAGCGATATCGAAAAGATAGGAATACTTATCAGGAAGAAAAAATCATTATTGATGCACCTCAACCAAAGGAATCTAAAAGCATAAAAGCGATTCTAAAGAGTGATGATGTAGTTGAAGAGGTGCAACAACTAATGGTTGATGCTGGATTACTATGCCCTAAAATTAGTATGCAACTATTACTAATAGCGTTAAGTAGCAAACAAGATGCACCTATTCACGCATTACTTCAAGGTTCACCTGAATTTACAAGCGAGGTAATACAACGGTTTTCAAAGATATTACCAGACGAAGTTAGTAGGTATAAAACTTCCATGAGTGATAGTGTACTGTATTATACACCTAATATAAATCATTGGAATAATAAAGTGTTACAACTTCCAACTGTAGATAAATTAGGGAAAAAGAATACTGCGTTGATGGAATTAATTTCCCAGGGGTATGTAAACAGAATGGTAACCGAGAATACTGAACATGGTAACTACAAAGCCAGTAACAAGAGTGTAAACGGTAAGCTAAGTTTTATTAGTTCAACGGTAAAAACACATCACGAACTGTTGGAATTGGATAGTGTGATTGGATTACCACTACAAGATACCAATGCAATTAGAAGTGAATTACTGGCTATTGAAATAATGAAACACGCTGGAATGATTAATGAGGTCAAGGTAGAAAAAGCAAAACGATTGTTACAATTTCTGTTCAGAGAATTAAAACCCGTTAAGGTCATAAATCCATATTTGGATGAATTGGATATTAAAACGCTGTTCGATGCGGATTATAAGTTGATAACGCAATTTTTACGTATAACTAATATGGTAACATTATTACATCAAAAGCAATTAGGTGTGACTAAGGAGGGTAACCATATTGTTGTAGAAGTTCAACCAAAACATATGCAAATCGCATTGGAACTATTCCAAGATGTATGGTTTAAGGCTGAAAAAGAATTGAGTTTTAAGGTCGTTGGAACGCTTATAAGTATTAAGGATGTTATCAATAAAGCATTCCCAAATGGAAATAAGGACTACGAGTTTAATGTAAAGGATATGCGTAAAAAACTCAGAGCAGTTCCATCGACATTTGCGAAGCATATCAATACGCTTTACGATTACAATAAGTTAGAGCGAACTGGTGGAACTAAAAATACTGGGTTTACTTATAAGGTAGTCAGTTGGAATGATTCCGATAGTTCAGTACAGCGATTTTCAGGATTAACAAAAGCGATTAACTCATTATAAACTCATCAGTTTCTCATTGAATAAATTGAGGGTATATAAGCTCTCAGAGCTGAAAATGAGAAACTGAAATAATATATATAAACATGAAAAAACTAGAATTAATAAATATAAAATTTACAAAGGCATTGGAGCAATTTAAAGTAAGATTACTAACTCAAGGTGCTTCAACAGACCAACAATACATTAAGCCAAATATGGTAAAAGAGTTCCTTTATTATATGGAGCAGAACGGGAAAACAAAGCTGAAACACATCAATCAGAAATTAGTAAACAAGTATTTTGAATACCTGAAGACAAGACCACTTCAAACAAAAGATGGTTGTATGTCTAAGGGGTATTTGAATAAGCATCGTGAAGTAATGTTGCGATTTATTGAATTTGCTAATGGTATTGAACACGGTCAGAGTGGTATCAGAATAAAACATTATAAAAACACTAATATTCCAAAAGCAATACTATTAGAAGATGAAGTAAAAGCCATGTTTGATACGTGTGATTATTCTTCAGTAGGAATTCGAGATAAAGCAATATTCAGTTTGTTATATGGGTGTGGACTCAGAAAAGGTGAACTATTAAACCTAACTATCCAAGACATTGATTTGAATAAGGGTAGAATCCATATTGACAAATCGAAAACTAAAAACGGTAGGGACGTTCCTATGACTTCAGCAGTTCAAAAGAACATTGAGGATTACTTATTTAATGTAAGGAATATGATGCTAGATGCTAATAGTAGTTTGAATAGTTTTTTGATAACTGTAAAAGGTACAGCAATGAAAAACTCGACAATAGCTACGGTAATGACCAGATTAAACAATCGGTTAAATATCAATAAAAAAGTAACGTGCCATATGCTTAGACACTCGATTGGGACACATTTACACCGATTTATGAAGCTGGAGGATGTAGCTACTTTTCTCGGTCACTTAAATTTAGACAGCACAATGATTTATACACATTTAAAACAACAATACTATGGAAACTAACAAACTACTAAACAAATTTGAGAAGTATATTTTAATCGAATTAGGTTATTTATACAAGACGTTCACTGGATATAGAAACAGCGTTATAACATATTTAGAATGGCTATCTGATAACGGTATCAAACCTAAAAAGATAAAATTAGACCAAACATATGATTTCATTGCGTACCGTAGACAAAAAGGTGATGCAGAACGTACGGTAGCTGGTTATAGAACAGCATTGAAGCATTTTAATCAAGCAATTGGTATGAAGGATAATCCAGCGTTACTAATACATTTAGCGAAATGTGAACGTAAAACACCAACTAATATAATCGATGCGGAATTTATGGATTCAGTTTATCGTGATACTTCAGCTAATACGTTAGTACAAAAACGTGATAGATGTATATTAGGTATGATGTTATTTATGGGGTTACAGCGAACAGAATTAGAATCGTTACAACTGGAACATTTAGATTTAGAAAACGCTCGGTTATACGTGCCAGAATCACCATCAACTAATGAACGATATATTCCGTTGCACCCGAAACAAATGATGCACCTATCACAATATATTTATGATTTACGTCCGAAGTTATTACAGTATTTTAATAAGGTAACCAATCAATTGTTTTTTAGTTCTGGTGTTGGTAATAACCTCAACGGAGCGTTAGCTAGGATGTTAAAACGTATTAAGTTAGAATGTCATTATGTTAGAGATTTCAAACAATTGAGGCAATCAAGAGTAGTTATATGGGTGAAGGAACACGGATTACGACAAGCGCAATATTTGGGTGGGTATAGATATGTTACCAGTGTTCAACGATATGATTTCAAAAGTTTAGATAAGTTGCAAAAGTTACTGGAATTTCATCATCCGATGGAGAAAATGGCTTGATAAATAATGTTATCTTTGACAAAGAGTTGTACAATTACTATACTGTAAGGAATGATTGAAAAACAAAATATAGAGTGGAAAGAATCTTGGAGAACTGAATATTTTCAATGGATATCTGCATTTGCTAATACTGATGGAGGTAAGCTCTTTATTGGAATTAATGATAAGGGTGAAGTTGTAGGTATAGATGATTATGAGGATTTACTTGTAAAGTTACCAAATCAGATTCGTGATTTATTAGGTGTCATTTGCGAAGTAAACCATCTTGAAAAAAATGGTTTGCATTATATTGAGATTGTTATAAATCAGTATTCTGTTCCGATTTCATACAAAGGAAAATACTATACAAGAAGCGGAAGTACAACTCAAACATTAAACGGAGCCGCATTAAGTGAATTTTTATTAAAAAAGGTAGGTCAAAACTGGGATGAAGTTATAGAACCTAGCGCATCATTTAATGATATAGATGGAAGCGCAATAGAATATTTTAAGATTAGCGCAAATTTTGGTGGCAGATTAAAATTAACAGATAAGGACTCGGATTATCTTAATATATTAAAAAATCTTAGGCTTATAGATGATAATAATGGTGTAAAAAGAGCTGCTTTACTACTTTTTGGTAAAGACCCATTGAAATTTTTTACTTCAGCGCATATAAAAATTGGTAAGTTTGGTGAATCTAGTTCAGAGTTGTTAAGCCAAGATGTAGTTGAAGGAAATGTTTTCGAACAAGCAGATAAAGTTATAGATATCCTTGATAAGAAATACTTTCAGAAGTCTATATCTTATGAAGGAAATAATAGGATTGAAACTACTGAATATCCTTATCTAGCTATTAGGGAAGTTTTATTGAATGCAATTGTACATCGTCTTTATAATGAAACACCTGCAATAACCATTCGTATTTTTAATGATAGATTAGAAATTTGGAATATAGGAGAACTACCTCAGCAACTATCTCCTGAAGACCTTAAACAAACACATAATTCATATCCTAGAAATTCATTATTGGCACAAGTGTTTTATAAAGGTGGATTGATTGAATCATGGGGAAGGGGAACAATAAAGGTGTTGGAGGAATGTGAAAAACACGGTTTACCAGAACCCGAAATAATAGAATCAGGTGGAGGAGTATTAGTAACGTTATATAAAAATAGAGCTACACCAGAGTATTTGTTCTCTTTAGGTTTAAATAAACGACAAGTTCTAGCAGTAGATTATGTGAAAAATAACGAATACATAACAAACAGTATCTATCAAGAAGAATGTGTAGCATCAGAACGAACAGCTTCAAGAGACTTAAAAGCTTTAACAGACTTAAAGGTATTAAAGAAAATAGGTGATAAAAAAGGAGCTAGATACGAATTGTTTTAGTTGCTGATATCTAAATTTGGCGGATATCTGGCTGATATATCCACTTTTTGGCGGATATCTGGCTGATAAAACCATATGAGATTTGGGTTAGAGTATTAGCTCATTAAAAAATAATAAATGTATAAACCACTTAGGATAACTAGGTGGTTTTTTTTATCTTCGATGCTGATTAATCAAGTGTTAATCATACGTTCTTTTGAAATAAAATAGTGCTGAAATATCTATATAGGACGTTATCCGTTCGGGATGCTTGTACCTAATAGACACGCATCAAGCGCAGCTTACCGTTACGGTTTCCAAGGACAAGAAAAAGATGATGAATTAAAAGGCGAAGGGAATAGTTTAAACTATACGTTTAGGATGCATGACCCAAGAGTAGGTAGGTTCTTTGCGGTTGACCCGTTAACATCAAGTTACCCATGGTACACACCTTATAGTTTTAGTGGTAATAAAGTTATAGCATTTACAGAATTAGAAGGGTTAGAAGAGTCCTCAGCAATTACAAATAAAGATTGGACATGGAGATTTTATAGTGTTCAAGTTGGAGATAACCTATCTATTATTTCTGAAGTTACTGGGGTATCTGTTTATAACATACTTAAATATAATCCATCTATTGAAAATCCTGATTTAATACATCCGAAACAATTTTTGGATTTAAATGGAGGGTTAGGATTGCCTGATGGTTCTTTTGTCTTTGATGAGAAAAAATCTAAGTTTGCGCAACTTTCTTATCATCTTACAACTGATGATGAAACGGGGCCATCTTTACAATCTTTGTTTTTCGCAGCAACAGACCCTTTAGGAACAGTAGCAGAGTCAATTATGGGGAAAGATATTCCTGACGAATTACATTATGCAATTACTGCATATCGATTACTCAAGGGTAAGGGTAAAAAAACAAAAACTAAGACTCGTTCGAAAATGTGCTTTGTTAAAGGAACAAAAGTATTAATTGAAAAAGGAGAAAAAAACATTGAGGAAATTCAAGTTGGAGATTTAGTTTGGTCATACAATCAGATAACAAATAAAGTAGAACTAAAAAAGGTTGTCTCTTTATCTTCAAATATATCTAGTACAGTAATTGAAATAATATCAGGTGGGATAAAAATTGAATGTACCCCAGAACACCCATTTTATATAGCAGGGGAATGGAAAATTGCAGGGGATTTAAACCTGAATGATAAATTAACTTTAATAGATGGTAAAGAAATTGCAATTACTTTTATAGACAAGAAAGAAAGAAAAGAAAAAGTTTATAATTTTGAAGTAAAAGGGAATCATAATTATTATATTACTAAATTAGGATTCTTAACACATAATGATTGTGATTACGTTAAAAAACAATTCTCTCCTAATGTTAATAGTGAAACAGATAATTTTGGTAGAATTTTGAAGAAAATGGGAAATAGTATACAAAATCTAACGAAAAATCCAGGATTAGCAAAAATGAAAATTCCAGGGTTGGATGTTTCAACGTTAGGTTCATGGAATAAAAAAGATTTATCGTCCCATCTAGGAGGCTTGATGAGTGAAGGTTTATTAAGTAAAAAACAAGTTAATAAATTTATGACAAGTTTTAACAAAGCTTTTCAAAATAGGACATCGGGTGGAAACTTAGGTAAAAAGAAATAATTAATGGAAATAGTTATAGAGTATCTAACAAAGAATGATAAAAGCAGGAAAAAAATTAATATTAAGCCTAATCTCTTTTTTGATGAAGATGAAGATGGTTTTAATATTGATTCTATTCCTAGAAATATTTTTCCTTATGAGTATTTAGATGTCTCAAAAAAAGAATTAATATTAGTTTCTTTGTCTATTAAGGATAATAATAATTTTGTTAGAAGGGATATGTTTTTTTGGAATGATGGAAAAAATGAAACAGATTATTATATATCTTCATCATTTGAAAAAAAAGAAATATTTGAATGGATGATTTTATCTAAAATTTATAAAGATAAAAATAAAGATAATATACTGGAAAGCACTAAAATGTTAAAAGATGAAAACGGAACATGGCTTGTTGTTAATAATTGTTTGACAAATCTTGATGACTATGATTCGGATGATGTATATTTAAATGTTTATAAAGATAAGTTAGGTTATATAGATGGGTTCAGAGTTATGAATTAACTAAAAAATAAATACAGAATTCAAAAAAGGTGTGCTATATGGTACATCTTTTTTGCTTTTAGCATCATAATCCTACTCGTAGGTATAAACGTGTGTTAGATGGGCTTATAATGATTGTAAGCAGATGTGTACTAACTAGGTTTGAATTACAAGGCGTGAACTTGTGTTGTTGATGCTATTGATTTGCAACATACTCGCTAACCAAGGACATTTTAGTGCATTTAATTAAAATGCGTTTATATTTGCAAACAGTTATTTTACATGAATGAAAGTACAAACTCCTTTATTACCATTATTTAAAAAATTTATTTCGGATACCAAATCAGGTAGACGCTTAAAAAAAAATGGAGAACGTATAAAACCGGCTTCCATTAAAAATTATGAATACACCTTAAACAACTTAGTAAAGTTTAGTATTGAATCAGGCTTTGAATTGCGCATTTGTGATGCCCAAAAACTCAATAAGCGTGAGTTAACTTCGGAAAAAAATTACTGGAAAAAATTCTATAAAAAATTTACAGAATACTTGTATAAAAACGGCTGTTATGATAATTATGTGGGGAGTAATATAAAAACCATACGTACCTTTTTTAACTACTTAAAAAATGACAGAGATTTCTCTACGGGTGATTTCCAATGTTTGTTTTATGTACGTCACGAAGAAATAGAAATTCAGGTATTGTCCCCAGAACAGTTGAAGTTTTTAATTCATGATACTAAGTTTGAAAATTCACTTAGCCCAACACTACAACGAATAAAAGATGTTTTCGTGTTTGGCTGTACTTCAGGTCTACGGTATTCTGATATATTCATGTTAAGTTCTAAAAACTTTGAACAACAAAATGAACATTGGTATTTAAAAGTGAAATCTCAAAAAACAAAAACCTTTACATCTATAAAATTACCTAGTTATGCGATACGCATATATAAAAAGTACGAACCTAAAAACACCAAAACGCCTGTATTTGGAAATATAAGTCTTTTTAATTTTAATAAGAATTTAAAAACATTGGGCGAGATAGCAGGTTTTACAACTCCTCTTGAAGTTTCTAGAGAAAAACAAGGGAAGCCTAAAGATTTAAATAAAGCTTCAGCAAAGGAGCAATTACGCTTTTGTGATAAAATGAGTTCTCATATGATGCGTCGTACTGCCATAACTACCTTATTAATTTTAGGAATGCCAGAACATTTGGTACGTAAAATTAGTGGACATAGTAGCGCAAGTAAATCCTTTAACCGTTATGTGCATTATGCGCAAGTGTATATGGATAAAGAAATAGAAAAAGTACATGATAAGTTAGAAGCCTTGTAAAAAACAAAAGCAGCCCAATTACAGACTGCTTTGTATTAACTAATATGTATTATTTACTCGCTACAGTTTCATCACTCATACCGCCACTAGTCACAGACGAGCGATAGCTGAATTTTAATTCAACCTTGCAATATCTATATCTTTCTTGTTTTTAATGATATTAATTTTATTATAATAAAAATCTTCTAGTAATGAAATCTCTCTCTGTTGATTAGCTACAAAATAGTTATATTTTTCTAACTCATATTTGTACGTTTCTTTAAATGTGTCTGAAGATTTGTATTCAATTTTATCTAACAACGTAAACATTTTAGCTTGGTATTCCTTTTTAGCAATTAACTGTTGTTTTTTTAATTTTAATACTGCATCATTTCTTTTTTCAATGAGGCTATTTACATTTTCTTCAACATTAGTAATAAGTATACTTAATTTAGCCTTTTGGTTTTTTGTTTGAGTAGTGTTTTGTGCTTGAATACCTGTTAAGCTAATTACAACTAATGCTAAACTTAAAATTTTCGTTTTCATTTTTTTTATTTATAATTCTTGTCCTTTAAAATTTTGTAATATATATATAATATTTAATAATTAACGGCACTAGTTATAAACTAGCGGTAGTGGTGTAAAAAAGATGTACCATATAGCACACCTTTTTTGAATTCTGTATTTTTATTTTAGTTGTTGACTAATCTGGTGCATTACCTATTTGGTTAGTTCTCATCATTTATATCTGGTAAATTCAAAATTCTTTGATAATCTTCTTCTGTATAATAATTTTCTGTATCCCAAGAATCTTTATAATCTTCATAAGGATATTCTTTTATAAAAAACATATACATTTCCTTACTCATATAGTTTTTTGCAATCCCATAACCATATTTTGTTTCAATTAATAACTCAAATATCGATACACTTATTAAATTATATATGTCTTGTATATCTGGGTTAAATAATTCATTAAGGAAAGTGAATATCTTTTTTAATATTAATTTATTTTCTAATTTTTCATCAATAAACAACTCTATTAATAGCTTGTTAATATACTCACCTAATCTATCAAAATCGATAGATAGAACATAACTAAATTCTTGATTATTATAGAATTCTGGAACATCTTGCTTTAATTTCTCTAAAATTTTATTCATATTTATTTATTTATCAGCAGCCTTTTTTGCTGTATCAATAGCTCCTTTTAACTCTTTTATTAGATGATTTGCAATCTTCATGTCGCTATCATTAAGTTGATTATTTTTAGAAGAGACTAATTCTTTTAATTGCCCAAGTCTATCATGAGCTTTTTTCCAATGTCTTCCCCCGACACCTTCTTCAATTACTGCCGCTGCAGTACCACCATTTCCAATGCTACCAGTTTTTCTATATAAATTGTTAAAAGCATCATATAATCCTGGACTGTTTATACTGTTTATAATATCATCTCTAACTCTTCCAGTAACTTTAAAGTTATATTTTACACTTTTCTCTAATAAATATACAGCTCCTTTACCAGAAAGTTTAATAACGGCTCCACCTACAAATGGAGTAAATGTACCAGCTGTATAAGCGGCTGCACTAAGTACATCTCTCTTATCCCCAGTTGCAATAGCCTTATTAGTGAAATACATTGCTAATAGTGGGTCTCCTACAGTATCAACAACTGGTATTGAGGCAAATCCCTCCATTCCAACTTCTATTATCGATATTGACGTATATAACGATTTATTTACATTTTTAATCAACTTAAGAGTTCTTTGCCTTTCCATCTCTACTCTAGTTTCATGATTAGATTCTCTGGCAATAGATAGCTTATCCATTGTTGTTGATTCAACAATCCCCATAACACTACTATTTAAGTCATTCCGTGTTCTATCAGTCCATTTTTGAATTTGAGATTTAACTGAATAATAGGCTGCGATTAAATGCATGTTACCAACCTCTAAACCTTCTAATTCTAAGCCATCAATAACTCTATTTTCAGAAAAAGCATAAGGACTATTCCAAGTAAATGACTTAGTCAATGGGTCAACTGCAAAAAACCTACCCACTCTAGGGTCATGCATTCTGAACTTATAGTTCAAGCTGTTCCCCTCACCTTTTATTTCATCATCTTTTTCTTGTGCTTGGAAACCGTAACGGTAAGCTGCGCTTGATGCGTGTCTATTAGGTACAAGCATCCCGAACGGATAGTAATCTATTGTGGTGTACTATCAATAATAACAAAGAACGTAGCTGTTTATTAGCATGCTATAAAATGCAATTTATTGCACTCTTCAGCAAAAAAGGATTCGTTAAAAGCACCTATTTGCAACAGGTATTAGTGATAAATATAAGTAATTTTCCTTTGCTTTTATGCTATTAAAAATAATATGTTTTTAAAGCTTGGTAGCGTGATAATACCTTTTTTGGTCGTGGGTCAGATTAGTTGATGGCTAAAAAATAAAATAGAAGATGTATAAAACAGTAAAATATTTTTTAATATGAATTAAAAAAGGTGCGCTAAGGTGTGTCTTTTTTATTTTAATGATATTAAAAATAATGAAAATGCATTAAAATTAAGGTGTCTTATTCGGTTACCTTTTTATTGTTGTCTTTTTAAACCTTTGTTTAATATAGGTTTGTAGAGTAGGTGAGGGAGCCTCTTTCTCCGCAAAAAAAAACCGAAAGTGAAAGCTTTCGGTTTTTTTTTGCTCCAAAACGAAGAAGCCAGAACCGTGAAATGGTTGGTTTTTGTGGTTGTTCTCAACTTTCCGAAACTAATTGAGGTTCTTTTTTGTTTGAATTTATTATAAGCTCATCAGTCCATTGATTCTTCTTGCATTAAAAAAATAATTTATTCTTATTTTTTGAGCACTTATTTTATTGCAATAACATAATCTATTACTTTATACAGGCTAAATTGATATAGAGGAAGGTATACGATTGTGGTAGGGTTTTTAGCCTCATAATACGTTTTAATTATAATTGTGCTAAATATATAATACGATCCATTTCTTCATATTACATTTCTTACATCACAATCCGTTTTGGTATAATAATTGACTATTACTATTTATTCAAACTAATTGATATATGGATAACAAAACTTTAATACAAAAATTAATACTGGATATTCTTGCGTCGGATAATATTGATGATAAAAGAACTATTGGTATTCAGGTGGTTGAGGTGTTTAAGGAGTCTGAATTAGTAAATCATACTCCAGTCGCAATAAAACTAAATACGTCATTAGAACTTAAAGAAACGATTGACAGCTATATCACTCATGACAATGCGTCAACTAGAGATGCTTTAAAAAACATGTATACGTTTGTCAGTCAATTATTATGTGATGATGTAATGGTATCTGTATAAAACGGTAGTAATGGTGACTGACCTTGTTGATATTATACACACATTGAGTGTGGATCCCTATAGTAAATAATTGTAACTAATTGTATTTCATGTCATTACGCATTGATTTTTTGATTAACTTAGTACAGCAACTTGGTAAAGAGGTAGTTGTTTTTCGCTAAAGAAATTAGGTTGTTTTAACAGAATGCAGTGCTGCTATAAGGCATTTTTAGTGTTGCATAACAATTGAGATAGAGGTTTATTATGCGTGTAATTTCAATATTATTTTTAAGTGTGCTAATAGTTGGTTGTTCAACTGTTAGGCTAGTTGATACATGGGAAAACCCTCATGTAATTGTTTATCAGCCTACTAAGGTTTTAGTGGTGGGAATGACTTCTCAAAAAAATGTTAGGTTTCAATATGAAAAAAAAGTAAAGGAAGAATATTTGTCAAGAGGAGTTGATGCAGTAATGAGTTTAACCCTATTTGAAGAATCATTTAACGCTACAAAAAAAACAGTTGCTGAATTAAAAAAGTTGGAAGATGATTTATTAGGATTAAATTTTGATGGGGTGCTATTTACAAAAATTGATAGAATAGAAGAAAGAGTTAGTTTCTCTGCATCCTATAGAAATATTGAAAATATGTACAGAAGTTTTTCTGAAGATTATTATAAACATCAACCTATTTTTAATGAAGACTATTATCCAGAGGAATATAGGGTTTATCACACGGAAACCTCATTGTATTGTATTTGCCCTACAAATGATCGTAAATTAATGTGGAAGGGGTATATAGATATAGTAAAACCAAATTCATTAGAAGCTAGTGTAGGTGATTATACAAAGCTTGTATTGTCAACTTTGGAAAAGAATAAACTGATACCTAAAAAGTGACAGATTACTACAGATGATAATCATTAAACTATTTATTTTTATGCTGAATAGCTAATAACTGATCAGCTGCGTCAAAAGGAGATACAATACCTTCTTTTACTTTTTGAGTTAATGCGATAAGCTGTGTAGCAATTTCTGGGTTGTTATAAAAGTTTTCCTTTAGTTGTTCTTCAATAGTTTGTACTAACCAAAAAGTATTTTGTTCTTGTCTTCTTTCTTGGAATGAATTATTATTGTTTACTAAGGCTAAGTATTCCGTAATTACTTCCCAAACGCCATTAATGTTATCTTTTTTAATTGCACTACAGGTAGTGACTTTAGGAATCCAACCATTTTCTTTATGTGGATACATTTGTAAGGCACGTTTAAATTCTGTTTTTGCCAATAGAGCAGGTCTTAAATTATCACCATCGGCTTTATTAATGACGATTGAATCGGCCATTTCTATAATACCACGCTTAATCCCTTGCAATTGATCTCCTGCACCGGCTAGTTTCAATAGTAAGAAAAAATCTACCATAGAGTGTACTGCGGTTTCACTTTGTCCAACACCAACGGTTTCAATAATAATAGTATCAAAACCTGCTGCTTCACAAAGCATAATTGTTTCCCTAGTTTTACGAGCAACTCCTCCTAATGAATTCCCTGAGGGGCTTGGGCGGATAAATGCATTGTCATCACGTACCAATTCTTCCATTCTAGTTTTATCACCAAGGATACTTCCTTTGGTTACAGAGCTACTTGGGTCAACTGCCAGAACAGCAACTTTTTTTCCTAAGGAAGTTAAATACAATCCAAAAGCTTCTATAAAAGTACTTTTTCCAACTCCGGGGACACCGGTTATTCCTAACCGAATAGATTTATTTTTTGTTTTTAAACATTGTTGAAGTATTGCATTAGCTTTTATTTTGTGCTTTACATTAGTACTTTCAATTAAGGTAATAGCTTTACTTAAAAATACGCGATTTCCTTTTTTAATTTCGGATACGTATTTTGCAGTAGAAATATCTTTTTTGCGAACATATCCATCTGCATTGATTATTTTAGGTTGTTCAACGCCATCGTTTTCCGTTAATGCAGATTTTGGTTTTTTTGTATTCAATTGTTTATTGTAAGATTAAGTAAAGGTACAATGTTTATTGATTTGTATTAAATAATTTTTAGGAATTGTTATTGGTGATTTTTGAATATAGATACCATAGCTATTAAACTCAAATGATAAATTAACTGCAAATTAAGTTTTGTCTCTTAGTATTTAAAAAGCTAGTTATAGTCTCTTTTGGCCAAAGAGTTGACTTTACCCAAAAGTAAAATAGAGCTTTACAAACAAGAGGTGAATTTTAGAGTTTATCTATTTTATAAAACACAAGATTCTTTTTTACGATTATTGTACTTAAATATATGATAGATTGCGATTAAATTTTATTTTTGGAAATAAAATTTAAAGAATGATTTTTAATTCGATAGAATTTGCATTATTTCTTCCACTTGTGTTTTTGTTATATTGGTTTGTATTTAAAAATTGTAACCAGCAAAATATACTATTGTTAATTGCTAGCTATGTTTTTTACGGTTGGTGGGATTGGAGATTTTTATTATTAATATTTTTTAGCTCCTTTTTAGATTTTATGCTATCAAAAAAGATAGGAGAATCTGCTCATAAGGATACTCGTAAGTTGCTTTTATTTAGTAGTTTACTTTTTAATTTAGGAGTGTTGTTTTATTTTAAATACTGTAATTTTTTCATAGATAGTTTTGTAAATGCCTTCACTTTTTTTGGGAATGAAATATCAAGTAATCATATAGATATTATCCTGCCTGTAGGTATAAGTTTTTATACTTTTCAGACACTCAGTTATACTATAGATGTATATAGAGGAAGGTTATCACCAACAAAAGATGTTATTTCCTTTTTTGCATTTGTTAGTTTTTTTCCACAATTGGTTGCTGGGCCGATAGAACGTGCTAAAAATTTACTTCCTCAATTTTTAAAAGAAAGAAATTTTCAGAAGAAACTAGCAAGCACTGGGGTAAAACTTATTATTTGGGGTTTATTTAAAAAAATTGTTGTAGCTGATAATACAGGTATTTTAGTTGATTTAGTATATGATAATTTTGAAACTCAAAATCAAATAGCATTAATTTTAGGAGCAGTATTATTTTCGTTCCAAATTTATTGTGATTTTTCTGGTTACTCTGATATCGCCATTGGAACAGCAAGGTTGTTTGGATTTAATCTAATGACTAATTTCAGTTTTCCATATTTTTCCAGAGATATTGCTGAGTTTTGGAGACGTTGGCATATATCACTTTCTACATGGTTTAGGGATTACTTATATATACCCTTAGGCGGAAGTAAAGAGTTTAAAATTAGAAATGTTTTTATTGTTTTTCTAGTTAGTGGATTTTGGCATGGAGCAAACTGGACATTTATTTTATGGGGTCTTGTGCATGCATTATTATTTATTCCTTTGTTTGTTACAGGTAGTTATTTGAAGAATAAGTACACTAAAAATAAAGAATTAATGGGGTTAAAGTTTTTTGTGTCAACAGTAATTACGTTTGCAATGGTGACTTTAGCTTGGATATTTTTTAGAGCAGAGAATATAACACAAGCATTTACATTTATAGAACATTTGTTTATCAATGACCTTAGTGGTAATATTTTGTTTTCTTCTAACAAATACCTACTAATGTTATTAATATCTATTTTTAGTATTTTAGTTTTACTATTTATTGAGGCTGCGTTTTATAAAAAAAACAAAACAGAAGTAACATTAAATTCAAAGGGTTTATTGTTTTTAATATTAATGATTACATTTTTGGGTGCATTTAAAAATCATTCAGAATTCATTTATTTTCAATTTTAATGAGAGAGTTTATTTTAAAATTACTAAAATATTCATTGTTGGCATTATTGCTAATTAATGTAGTTGCATTTGTAAGTTTGTTTTGTTTACGAAAATCAGAGTTTTATAAACCTTCTTATTTAATTAATCATTTTGAAGAAAACACTCAATTTGATTATATCGTATTGGGTTCAAGTAGGGGGTTAACTACGATTAATACCAAACAAATTGATAAGAATATAGGATCTAGAGGAGTGAATTTATCGATTGATGATACTGGGTTGCCTACTCATAGATTGATGTTAGAACATTTTTACACTAATAATTTCAAAACTAAAAAAGTAATCTTAACATTAGATAGAGGTTCTTTTAAAAAAGGTGAAATTAAGATTAATGATAATGATTATAGATTTTTGCCATTTATCTCAAATGATTATGTTCATGACTATTGTTTAAAATATGAAAAAGGGATAATTAAAAAACTAAGTTATTCAAAGTACTTTCCTTTTTTAGGGTTGTCATTTTATAATGCCGAGTTATTTTTCCCATCAATAATAACAATATTTGATAGGAAAAGGCGCAATAGATTTGATGATTATGGAAATTATCAATATCCTGCTGGAAGTAAACTTAATTCTAATAATAAGTTAGTTACTGATGAAGCTGAAATATCTAATCCAATGGTGATGGATCTTAAAAGATTGTGTGAAGAAAATAACAGTGAATTAATATTATATATAGCTCCAATTTATAAAACGAAACTTATTATTAAGAATGATATAGGTATTAAGATTATTAATCATGTAGATATCGTTGAATCATCTGATAATTTTTACGATCATATACATGTAAACCAAGAGGGGAGAGAAATAACTACTAAAGCTGTAATAGATTTTATAAAATAAATATACTGTCGCTGATTCTTAAAATATAAAAGTCCTGTTCTAATTTTTAGAACAGGACTTTTATTTGAAATAATTGAGCTATTAATGTACTAAAACATATTCCCCTCTTTGAATTAAAGGTTCTGCTTTTTTATACTTCATAGTTTCAGTTTTTCCACTCATCACATGTTTTACGGTAACCGTATCATTTCTTCCAATTTTTGGAGCGTCACGAATAATTGTTTCTGTAATTTGTCTTTCTTGTGGTTGACCAGCGTTTGCACCAGCAGCTCTGTTTTGTGCTGCACGTTCATCACTATTTAAAACTTCCTCTTTACTTGTAGTATAGTCTTCTTTTTTAGAGATCTGCTTTGCTTCACTAATATTAGTTTCTTCTTGCATTGGAAGTTCTCCTTTAAATAAGAATGAAATAATATCCTTATTCATGTCAGCTACCATGTTTCTGAACAAGCTAAAACTTTCTTCTTTATAAATTAATAAAGGGTCTTTTTGCTCATGAACTGCTAATTGAACTGATTGCTTTAACTCATCCATTTTACGTAAATGTGTTTTCCAAGCATCATCGATAATAGCTAAAGTAATATTCTTTTCAAAATCAGTAACTAAAGATTTTCCTTCAGTATTGTATGCTTTTTCAAGATCGGTAGCAACATTTAATGTTTTTACACCATCAGTAAAAGGAACTAAAATACGTTCAAATTTATTACCTGGAGTTTCATATACATTTTTGATTACTGGGAAAGCAGCTTCTGCAGAACGAGCTGTTTTACTTTGGTAATGCTCCAATACAGCCGTATAAACTTTACCAGAAATATCTTGAATACTTTCTTTTTTAAACTCTTCTTCTGTAATTGGAGAACTTGTTGAGAAGTATCTGATCAATTCAAATTCAAAGTTTTTAAAGTTATCACCTGTTTTATTACTAGCAGTAATTACTTCTGCAGTATCATAAATCATGTCTGCAATGTCAATGTTTAAACGCTCACCATATAATGCATTTTTACGACGTTTGTAAATAACATTACGTTGTTTATTCATTACATCATCATACTCTAATAAACGCTTACGAGTACCGAAGTTATTTTCTTCTACTTTTTTCTGAGCACGTTCAATAGATTTTGAAATCATAGAATGCTGAATTACTTCACCTTCTTCTAATCCCATTCTATCCATCATTTTGGCAATTCGCTCACTACCAAATAATCGCATTAAGTTATCTTCTAACGACACATAAAACTGTGAGCTACCTGGATCTCCTTGACGACCAGAACGACCTCTTAACTGTCTATCCACACGTCTAGAATCATGACGTTCTGTACCAACAATTGCTAAACCTCCTACTTTTTTAACAGCATCAGTTAATTTAATATCGGTACCACGACCGGCCATGTTTGTTGCAATAGTAACAAATCCTGCTTGACCAGCTTCTTTAACAATATCAGCTTCTCTTTTATGCATTTTTGCATTCAGTACATTGTGAGGAATACTTCTTATTTTAAGCATTCTACTTAATAGTTCTGAAATTTCTACAGATGTTGTTCCAATAAGTACTGGCCTACCTTGTTTAGACAGTTCTGTTACCTCATCAATAACAGCATTGTATTTTTCACGTTTAGTTTTGTAAACTAAATCTTCTCTATCATCTCTAGCAATTGGACGGTTAGTAGGAATTTCAATAACATCCAATTTGTAAATTTCCCACAATTCACCAGCTTCAGTAACGGCAGTACCTGTCATTCCTGAAAGTTTGTTGTACATTCTGAAGAAATTTTGAAGTGTAACTGTAGCAAAGGTTTGTGTAGCTGCTTCAATTTTCACATCTTCTTTCGCTTCAATAGCCTGGTGTAATCCGTCAGAGTAACGACGACCATCCATGATACGACCTGTAGATTCATCTACAATCATAACCTTGTTTTCCATTACTACATACTCAGTATCTTTTTCAAATAAAGTATATGCTTTTAGTAATTGGTTTAAGGTATGGATTCGTTCACTTTTAATACTGAAATCTCTGTATAATTCTTCTTTCTCTTCAGCTTCTTTTTCAGCTTCTAAGTTTTTAATTTCAATTTTGGCGATTTCAGTACCAATGTCTGGCATTACAAAGAAATCTCTGTTTCCTTCTCCTGATAAATAGTCAATACCTTTATCAGTAAGTTCTATTTGATTATTTTTTTCTTCTATAACAAAGTATAATTCAGTATCAACTTTAGGCATTTCCTTATTGTTGTCTGCCATGTAAAAGTTTTCCGTTTTTTGAAGTAATTGACGAATTCCTTCTTCACTTAAAAACTTTATTAATGCTTTGTTTTTTGGTAAACCTCTAAAAACACGTAGTAATTGGATACCACCTTCTTTAGTGTCACCAGATTTTATCAACTTTTTTGCTTCTGATAAAATACCAACCAAATGCTTACGTTGTATTTCTACTATATCAGCAACTTTAGGTTTTAATTCGGTAAATTCATGTCTGTCACCTTCAGGCACTGGTCCTGAAATAATTAATGGCGTACGAGCATCATCAACTAAAACAGAATCAACTTCATCAATAATTGCATAGTTGTGCTTGCGTTGTACTAAATCGTCTGGAGCGTGTGACATGTTATCACGCAAGTAATCAAACCCAAATTCATTATTGGTACCGTATGTAATATCTGCGTTATAAGCAGCTCTACGCTCAGGAGAGTTTGGTTGATAGTAATCAATACAATCAACAGTTAATCCGTGAAATTGAAAAATAGGAGCCATCCATGCGCTATCACGTTTTGCAAGATAGTCGTTTACAGTAACCAAGTGTACTCCATTACCTGTAAGTGCATTTAAGTACATAGGAAGTGTTGCAACTAATGTTTTTCCTTCCCCAGTATGCATTTCAGCAATTTTACCCTGATGCATTCCAATACCACCAACAAGTTGTACGTCATAATGAATCATATTCCATACGACTGGAGTTCCAGCAGCATCCCAAGAAGTTTCCCATACAGCATTATCACCAATTAAAGAAATGTACTCCTTAGTAGAAGACAATTCTCTATCATATGTAGATGCAGTAACTGAAAGTGTATCCTCGTTTGTAAAACGTTTTGCGGTTTCTTTTACTACGGCGTATGCTTCAGGTAAAATTTCTAGCAATACTTTTTCAGTGATTTCGTATGCTTCGTCGTTTAACGTGTCTATTTGAGCATATAAAGTTTCTTTCTTGTCAATATCAGCTGTCGCTTCAATTTCTTCTTTTAAATATTTAATAGAATCATTGATGTTTGTTATAGCGTCGGCTATTTTAGTTTTAAAAGCAATAGTTTTAGCTCTTAATTCATCATGAGATAAGTTAACCAAAGTAGGTTCAATCTTTCTGATTTTGTCTACTAATGGCTGTATTTCTTTGATGTCTTTTTGAGACTTGTCTCCTACAAATACTTTAAGTATTTTATTAATGAAATTCATGATGTTAGTTTTTTTCTAAATGTTATATAAAAAAAGTCTCTTGATTAAAGAGACTTTTTACTTATTTTTTTAATCCCATTATTGGGTTTAATTCTTCGAAAATATTATCGACTGAAAAAATAGTATTAATTCATATCTCGTGTGGTTACATCGAGTTAATTGAATTAGTATTCTTCTTCATTCCAAAGATAATCTTCTTCGGAAGGGTAGTCAGGCCATATTTCTTCAATAGAATCATATTGATCACCTTCATCTTCAATTGCTTGAAGGTTTTCAACAACTTCTAAAGGAGAACCAGTTCTGATGGCATAATCAATTAATTCATCTTTCGTTGCCGGCCATGGTGCGTCACTTAAATGTGATGCTAATTCTAGAGTCCAATACATAATTGTAACTAATTTTTAATTTTAAGCAAAAATAATTTTTTAAATGAATAAATCAAGTAAAAAGTTAATTATTTAAACATAATTTATAAGAACGTGTTTTTTGTAATTTTTGAGAATGAAATATTCTTCGATTAAATTGAAGTACTTAATACTTTTTAGGAATCCATTTTATTTCATCAGCTTGTAAGTCATGGGACAACTTTCGTGCCAATACAAAAAGATAGTCAGAAAGTCTATTTAAGTATTTTAAAGCGCGCTCATCAAAGGGTGATATTTCGTTTAAGGCACTTGCTAATCGTTCAGCACGCCTGCAAACACAACGTGCAATGTGACAATATGACACGGTAGTGTGTCCTCCTGGTAAAACGAAATGTGTCATAGGAGGAAGGTTCTCTTCCATAGCATCAATTTCGGCTTCTAGAACTGAAATATCTTCTTCCTCAACTTTGGGTATATTTAAACGTTCTTTACCATTTTTTAAAAAATTCTTTTCGGGGTCGGTCGCTAAAATAGCTCCTAACGTAAATAATTTGTCTTGTATTTGAACTAATATTTCTTTTGAATTGGAATCCATTTCTTGATCTCTAATTAAACCAATGTATGAGTTTAACTCATCAACCGTTCCGTAACTGTCAATTCTAATATGGTGCTTTGGTACACGCGTTCCTCCAAACAGGGCAGTGGTTCCTTTGTCTCCAGTTTTTGTATATACTTTCATGGCGAAAATTTATTTTTGTCATTCCCTCGAAGGAGGGAATCTTTTGCAAGTTAAAGATTATCAACTAAATTAATGATAAATACTAAAATAGATGAAGAAAGAATGTGCTATGTTTAAGATTGTAAAATGAATAATGTTATGCTCTGATTGTAAAATGCTCTTTATGTTTTGTTTCTGCTCTAAAAAAAACAAATCCCCAAAAAAAAGTGTCTATAGTAATAGTAACTTTTGGGTGTGCTTTAATTTCCTCCCATGCTTCTTGCATTTCTTCAGACCAATGTATGTCGTCAAAAATAAAAACAGAGTCGTTTTTAGCATGTTTTACAAGTGAGTTGAAGTATTCTAGTGTAGTTTTTTTTTGATGATTTCCGTCAAAATACACAAAGTCGTAACCAATTGTATTGTTTGTTAGATAGTCAGAAAAGTCAGTAGTTATTGCCTTTATATTGTTGAGTTGGTGTGTTTTAAACTGCTGTTTTGCAATAGCGGAAGTTTCTGGGCATCCTTCAAGAGTAGTTATTTTTGTTTTTGAATTTCCATAAGCAATAGCAGTTGTAGCTAAGCCTAATGATGTGCCAAGTTCTAAGGTGTTGTTAAAATCGAAATAGTTTGTTAGCCTAGTTAGTAATCTAGCTCTTTTTGTTGTGATTCCTGCCGTTTTTGCAATGGCAGAAATTTTTCGTTTATTACTTTTAAAAACTCTGCTTCCTGCTCCAAAATCGGTTACATTAATATGATTTTTATTACTGAGTAATTCAGATCGATATTGGTCTAACTTCGAATATACAGGGATTTTCGTTTTGTTATAAAAACACTTCGTAATTAAGTCAAAAACAAAGGGTGAATGCACCCCGTGTTCATTAGTTGATTTAAATAGAAACTTTATGTAGGCTATTATTTGAAACACTTTTATTATTCTCCTTCTAATTTTGCTGATAATTCAAACCACCGCATTTCCTTTTCATCTATAGCATCACCAAGTTGTTTTATTTTTTTTGATACTTCTTGAATCTCTTCGGCTGTATATTCTTTAGTAGCAAAACTATTTTCTAGTGCAGTTTTCTCCTTATCAATTTTTTGAATATCTTTTTCTAAACGATTGTATTCTTTTTGTTCATTGAATGAAAGTTGAACTTTGGTTTCTTTTTTCCAAGAAGTTTTTGCTGTTTTGTCTACGGATTTTAATTGTTTGGTTGGAGTAGCACTGTCTTCATATGATCTAAAATCAGAATAATTTCCTGGAAAATCTTCAATAACTCCTTCTCCTCTAAATACAAATAAATGATCTACAACCTTGTCCATAAAATACCTGTCGTGAGATACAACTAGTAAACAACCAGGGTAGTCTAATAGAAAGTTTTCAAGAACACTTAGTGTAATGATATCTAAATCATTTGTTGGTTCATCTAAAATTAAAAAGTTAGGGTTCTGGATAAGCACGGTACATAAGTAAAGTCTTTTTCGTTCTCCTCCAGAAAGCTTTTCTACACGATCATATTGTTTTTTCTTGTCGAATAAAAAACGTTCTAGTAATTGAGATGCTGATATTTTTCTACCTTTTGAAAGTGGGATATAATCACCAAACTCTCTAATTACTTCAATTACTTTTTGCCCTTCTTTTATGTCAATCCCTTTTTGGGTATAATAACCAAATTTAACAGTCTCACCAGTGATAACTTTTCCTGCGTCAGGTTTGTCGGTATTAGTTAGCATGTTTAAAAAAGTAGACTTTCCAGTACCATTTTTTCCAATAATTCCGATACGTTCCCCTCGAATAAATGAGTAGTTGAACTTGTCTAAAATTATTTTATCACCATATGCTTTGTATGTATTGTGAAATTCAACAACTTTATTCCCTAAACGAGACATGTTGATTTCTAATTCCATAGAATGTTCTTTACGTCTGGAATGTGCTTTTTCTTTTATTTCATAAAAATCATCTATTCTTGATTTAGATTTTGTTGTACGAGCTTTTGGTTGGCGACGCATCCAATCTAATTCTTTCTTAAATAAGTTTTTTGCTTTCCCTATTTCTGTGTTAGCAGCAGTTACACGCGCTTCTTTCTTTTCAAGGTAATACGAGTAATTTCCTTTGTAATTATATAGTTGTCCGTTTTCTAATTCAATAATTTCATTACATACACGT
>Ga0209395_1000347_pt1 | contig 68646 bp, 60 predicted proteins | sample GOMGulsemesocosm_3_FD_184635 | JGI IMG/M metagenome (GOLD analysis project Ga0209395, IMG submission 184635) | Methane-oxidizing microbial communities from mesocosms in the Gulf of Mexico - GOM9D Gulf of Mexico (SPAdes) (version 2) | ecosystem: Environmental > Aquatic > Marine > Cold seeps...
TTTAAAAAATAGGTGTCATTTAAATTTTATACTCAAAACTACAATTTCAAAAGGACAGATTACTCATCAACTTCTAAAATCTCTTTTTCACTTTCTAAATCATCGACTAAAATTCCGTAGTTTTGTACAACAAAATTCTTTTATGAGTAACATTCGAATCACTAAACTATTTACTTTTGAAACCGGTCATGCTCTATATGGGTATGATGGGAAATGTAAAAACGTACACGGACATAGTTATAAACTTGCTGTAACTGTTATTGGATCACCAATTACAAAAGTAGGCGAAGTGAAACTAGGAATGGTAATTGACTTTGGTGACTTAAAAAAAGTTGTAAAAGAAGAAATTGTAGATGATTTTGATCATGCTACAGTTTTTAATAAAAATACTCCTCACTTAGAATTAGCTAAGGAATTACAAGACAGAGGACATAATGTAATTTTGGTAGATTATCAGCCAACCAGTGAAAACATGGTAATTGATTTTGCAGCAAAAATAAAAGATCGTTTACCAAAAAACATAAAATTACATTCTTTAAAATTATCAGAAACTGAAACCTCTTTCGCAGAGTGGTACGCTAGTGACAATGTCTGATTTTACCATAAACATACCAGAAGGAAAGAAGGTCTATTTTTCATCAGACAATCATTTAGGTGCACCTAATTTTGAAGCGAGTAAACCTCGTGAAAAAAAGTTTGTAGCTTGGTTAGATGAAATCAAACATGATGCTGCTGCAATATTTTTATTAGGAGATCTATTCGATTTTTGGTTTGAATACAAAACCGTAGTCCCAAAAGGATTTGTACGCACCCTAGGGAAGCTTGCAGAAATTAGAGACAGTGGAATACCTATTTACTTTTTTGTAGGAAATCATGATCTTTGGATGAATGATTACTTTGAAAAAGAACTTAATATACCTGTATTTCATAAACCACAAGAATTCCTAATAAATAACAAAACTTTCTTAATTGGTCATGGTGACGGATTAGGTCCAGGAGACAAAGGATACAAGCGCATGAAAAAAGTGTTTACCAACCCTGTTTCTAAATGGTTTTTCCGTTGGTTACACCCAGACTTAGGAGTAAAACTAGCGCAATATTTATCTGTTAATAATAAACTGATTTCAGGTGATGATGACGCTAAGTTTTTAGGAGAAGATGATGAATGGTTGGTACAGTATTGTAAACTAAAACAAAGCCAGAAACACTACGATTATTTTGTGTTCGGACACCGGCACCTACCAATGACTATAGACATTGCCAAAAACTCACAATACATTAACCTCGGAGATTGGATTAATTACTATACCTATGGAGATTTTGATGGAGATACATTAGAATTAAAAGAATATTAAATATACAAACATCATTTCTACCATAGGAGAAGCCTTATATCAGTAAGCATGTGTTATTCTCAAAATGTTGCGTTTATTTTATGAAAATAATTTATAGTAACTACTTAATTCAAACCAACTCCTTTCAAATACCTATCTAATTCAACTTGAAACAAAGTTCCTTTTATCAAATCGCTAATTAAATTTAGCTCCTCTAAGTTTACTGATAAGTCTATTTTTTCAGAAGGTGTTTGTAGTAAATAATTACTACAATCTTCTTTATGAGTACAGCCTTCACACTTGTTCAATTTGTAGGCAACCTTTACTTTATTATAAAATTCTTTTATTTCAGAATAGGTTAAATAAAACCCTGTATTTCTAAATACCATCTGGATACAATCCGTACTTCCCTTTTGAATATCTCTTTTCCATTGAAAAGAGATCCCTATATTATTGTGGTAAATTCTATGTATATCATCCATTTGTACAATTTTAAGTTGTACAAATATATTCTTTATTTTTAATTATTCTAAATAAAAATAAAGTGGTTTGTCATAAAAAAATAATATGTTTATTTTATATCCTTAACCATTAATTGCAAACTCACATTTCCTTGCCATTCGTTTTCATCTAACACATAAGCGGTACCAAATGGTTTTTTATTGGTAATTGAACTAAGCCTATTCCCTAACCCAAATCCAATACCAACAATAGCATTTGAATTTGCTTCCTTGGCTGTAAATCGGAGGTGTTTATCATCTTCTCCAACACATTTTCCATACCCGGTATCTTGCATATTTTCTGTCATGAAAACTGGATGCATATTCTGTGGGCCAAACGGACCTATTTGCTTTAATAATCGCATGAGTTTAGTATCAACATCATGAAGCGAAATTTTTAAATCGATTATAATTTCTTCTATCAATAAACGTTTATCAATAGTTGTAGAAACTACTTCTTCAAACTTCGCTTTAAACTTATCGTAGTTCTCAGGTAATAAGGTTAATCCAGCAGCATACATATGCCCTCCAAATTGCTCAATGTGTTCTGAACATTGTTCTAGGGCATTATACACATCAAATCCTTTTACAGATCGTGCTGACGCAGCTAATTTATCTCCACTTTTTGTAAATACTAAAGTTGGGCGGTAATAGTTTTCTATTAAACGAGAAGCTACAATACCAATAACTCCTTTATGCCAAGTTGAATCATAAACAACAGATGTAAAATCTTCTTCCTCCTTATTTACCTTAATTTGTTGTAAGGCTTCTTTAGTGATTTGTTTGTCTAATTCTTTTCGTTCCGTATTATATGTATCTATTTCTGAAGCAAATTGTACAGCAGTTGTGTAATCTAATTCTGATAATAAACTAACCGCATGATTCCCGTGTTTTATTCGCCCTGCAGCATTAATTTTAGGAGCTATTTGAAATACTACATCTGTAATAGATAATTCTTTCTTTTTAGTATTTTTAGTAAATGCTTTTATTCCTGGTCGAGGGTTTTCATTGATAACTCTAAGTCCGTAATGTGCTAAAATTCTATTTTCTCCAGTTATAGGAACAATATCTGCTGCAATACTAGTAGCTACTAAATCCAAATACGGAATAAAATCATCAATGGCTTCGTTTCTATTTACTCCTAATGCTTGTATCAACTTAAACCCTACACCACAACCACTTAATTCATCATACGGATAGCTACAATCACTTCGTTTAGGATCTAAAACTGCAACTGCCAGAGGCAATTCTTTTCCTGGACGATGATGATCGCAAATGATAAAATCAATTCCTTTTACTGTTGCATAAGCCACTTGATCAATGGCTTTTATACCACAATCCAAGGCTATAATCAATGTTATATCATTATCCTCTGCATAATCAATTCCCATATAAGAAACTCCATATCCTTCCGCATAACGATCTGGAATATAGGTTGCAACATTTGAATAGTAGGTTTTTAGATAGGATGCTACTAAGGAAACTGCCGTAGTACCATCGACATCATAATCGCCAAAAACCATTATGTTTTCGTTGTTTGCAATAGCATGTTCTATTCGTGCCACTGCTTTATCCATATCTTTCATCAAAAATGGATCGTGTAACTTTGCTAATGATGGTCTGAAAAATGCTTTTGCTTGATCAAAGGTTTCTATACCACGTTGTACCAAAAGCGTCGCAATAATTTCATTTACTCCTAATACTTTCTGTAAATGAGTTACTTTTTCAGTAGCTGGTTTTGGTTTTATGGTCCAACGCATAAATTAATTCTTGGTTGCAACAATTGAATAGCACAAAGGCATTTTATTACCAAATGCTTTTATTTGATATTTTCGATCTCCTATTTTTTCAGTATGTGCAAAACAATCGTAAGGAGAATAATTGTATTCTTTAAAATCATTAATAACCAAATTATTGATTAGTAATCCAGACATAACCTCACTCAAACCATGATTCCAACAGATATATTTAAAGGTAACGTCAGCGTCTTTATCCGCATAGGTACCTTCCTCTTCTTCAACTATCTCATCACCTTTAAAATAATTGTATTTCACATGAGTAAAATCATCATCATACATCCAAACATTAGGGTGAAATTCAACAAACACAAACTTCCCTTTTGGTTTTAAAAAATGATTGATTATGCTTCCCCATTTATTCATGTCAGGCAACCAACCAATTGTACCATATGAGGTATAAACTATATCAAACTCCCCTGTTAAATTATTTGGTAAATCATATACATCCGAAACAATAAATTCAGCATCAAGTTTTAATTCAGTATTTAATTCCTTGGCTTTATCGATAGCTTTATCAGATAAATCAATTCCAGTAACTTTTGCACCCATTCTTGCTAAAGACAAGGTATCTTGTCCAAAATGACATTGTAAATGTAAAATGCGCTTCCCTTTTACGTCTCCTAACAAACCTAACTCAATATTCATTAGGGAAGACTTCCCAGCTTTAAATGCCTCCATTTCATAAAAATCTGAGCTAACATGGTATGCTGTTCTTTTATTCCAAGATTCCTTATTTAATTCTAAGTAATTTTCTGCTGACATAAATTAAGAATTGTGGTATTTAATAGTAATGTTAACCTCTGCAAATTGACGAAACATTTCCATGACACCACAGTATTTATCTACAGATAAATCTATAATTTTTTGTATTTTCTTTTCATTTAAATCCGTTCCATAAAAATTATATACACAACCAACTTTATGATAAAACCTTGGGTGTTCATCAGTTAATTCCGCTTCAATTTCAATATCAAAAGTATCTATTTCTACTTTCATTTTCTTAACCAACATAGCGATATCAATTCCTGAACAACCAGCCAAAGAAGCCAACATCATTGCTTTAGGACGCAAACCATTATCGTTCCCTCCTATTTCTTTTGCCGCATCCATAATTAAGTTTCCACCAGGATTTGTAGCATCAAAAGTCATGTCACCTTTCCAATAGGTTTTTACTATATTCTTGTCCATTATTTATTTTTTTTAAACTGCGTATGTAAATGTAAGCAATCTTAATAATTATAGACTGTAGTATAATTCAAAATACAAACAGAAAATGTATTTTAGTCAACAATAAATTATTAACTATAAAATTTAACCTATGCCATTAGTAACCCCGTTATCAGCCAATCACGATTCGGAAACTCAAGAGTTAGCTACTTTTTTTAATGAAACTTTAGGATTCTGTCCTAATTCTGTATTAACAATGCAACGCAGACCAGCCATTTCAAAAGCTTTCATCAACTTGAATAAAGCAGTAATGGCTAATGAAGGGAAAGTAACCTCTGCTTTAAAAAGAATGATTGCTTGGGTGTCAAGTAACGCTACTGGTTGTAGGTATTGTCAAGCGCATGCTATTAGAGCTGCTGAACGTTATGGAGCTGAGCAAGAACAATTAGATAATATTTGGGAATATAAAACACACGCTGCATTTTCAGCTGCAGAGCGTGCTGCGTTAGATTTTTCTTTAGCTGCTTCTGTAGTTCCAAATGCTGTTAATACTGATATTCAATCTGAATTACATAAATATTGGGATGAAGGAGAAATTGTAGAAATGTTAGGAGTTATCTCTTTATTCGGATACTTAAACCGATGGAATGATTCTATGGGAACCTCTATTGAAGAAGGTGCTGTTGAATCAGGTGACCAATATTTAGGGAAACACGGTTGGGAAAAAGGAAAGCATATTTAATCTATTTCCAATCTTTTATAATAAAAAAACCTAATCAATTGATTAGGTTTTTTTATTCAATTTTTGCATATTGTACTAAAAATCAGTAACTTGCAACCCCCTTCTGTTTGCTTTTAGTTTTATACTCTTAATTTACCTTTTTATGGAACGACCAACCCAACATTGGACAAATGATGAATTTTTAGCCTACACTTTATTATATTCTGCCCATGCTGATTATTTTTTTGATGATGAAGAAAAGGATTTAATCCTATCGAAAATTAATAATAATATTTACGAGAATATTCTTCGAGAATTATCCAAAGATAATGATTATCAGAGTTTACAAAAGATTTTAGCCTATACTCAAGAACATAAATTCAACAACAATGAAGTAGATTTACTGCTTTATGAAATTGAATTATTATTTATGTGTGATGGCGAATATGACATCTTAGAGAAAAATTTGATGATGAATTTAACACACCTCTTAAAAGATTCAAGAAGTGCTGAGTTAACACATTAAAATTATTTTATTGTAATAGATCTGATCATAGCTTCTAACTCAAACATATAATCTCTTTTAGCAATCTGAGGCGCATAAGTAAACCCTTCTAACACCAATTGTCGGTTGTTCTTTTTATCGTCAATAATATAGTTAATAAATGGCCCTGACATATAATCGTTTTTCACATCCCAGACACCACGAGTTTCTAATACAGATTTTCCATCAATTGTTGTTTTTCCTAAGTAAGGTGAAAAATATTTTTCTGTGATCATATAGGAATTTTTAACAGGCCCTGGAATATGTGCTTCTCCTATTGAGTCACGCAATTTTACAATGTTATTAATTGTTAAACTATCATTTTTAATTGTTCCATAAGGTATTTCATAAATCATTAAATTCATGTCACCATTTTTAATGTCTTTACGTAACCACGCAAATTTATCTATTTTCTTTGCTATTCTGTAACTAAATAACACCGTTAAGTCTATTCCAAATACATCTGATATTTCTTCAATATCTAATTTATTTTTTGTTATTTCTGCAATTTTGTTAGCAACTTCAACTGATTTAATTTTCTCAGTCATTACTATTGTATTTTCTTTTAAAACACTAATTAACTCCTCATTGTTTTCTCCTGAAACAATAATACCCAATTGAGGTGAGGCATATACATCATTCACAAATTGTATCCCTTTTGGAGCTCCTTTTTTCAACTCCACAAAAGTTCTGCTTTCCTTTACAAATTCATGAAACGCTTTCGGACTCATTTGCTTTAAGGTAAAAGTAGGCTCTTCCTGATTTAATCCATAAACTGGTGCTGCAAAAATAGCTCTAGTCGCATCCCCCACTTCTCCATTCCACAAACTATTATCCGAAACAATCGTTAATAAATTTGTTGTTCCTCCAGAAGATGGCAAATAACGTCCTTCTTTTTTAGCTTCATCTTTACACGAAAAAAGAAATAGTGAAAGGGCTATGATAAGAATGTTTTTATATGACATATTTTTTTATTGAATTAGTTTCTCATTATACTTTTCAAACTTTATACCAAAATCAATATTCTGGATATAAACACACTAAATACTTTATTTAGTTTGAGATGTGCTTCTAAAACTAAACCATTGTATGGGGTTACCCTTTAGGTATTTTTAAAACCATTCCCGGTTTTAAACCTGAATTAGACAAGTTATTATGCGCTTTAATATTATCTGCAGATACCCCAGAATACTTTTTAGCTATACCATACAAGGTGTCTCCTTGCTTAACCTTATAACTCCCAGCAGTCTTCATCTTAGGAGATGACTTTTTGGATGATTTTTTTACCGGTTTTTTAGCAACAACTTTTTGCGGGTGTCTTGGGTAAATAATTAAACGTTGGCCTATTTTTAAACTATTTGAACGAAGTCCATTCCATCGTTTTATTGAACTTACCTTTACTCCATACCTTTTAGCTACTTTTCCTAAAAAATCCCCTGACCTGACTCTATAACGAATTCTATTAGATGTTTTTACTAATTCTGGCAAAGGCTTTTCACGTTTATTAAACTCCTTATCTGCATAAGCATAAATAGCTTCCTCATGAGTTACAAACTTACCTATATGTGTTTTTGGTAAACGCAATAGATAATTTTCTCCTTTTATTACCGGGATGACATCCATTTTATATGATGGATTCATAAATTGAAGGTCCTCTATCTTTATTTCTAGTAATTCAGAAACATGTTTTAGAGCAAGCTTCTTTTTAACTCGAATAGTATCTACTTCAAAGTATTGATATTTTGGGATTTGTGGCCTTAAATTATGCTCCTTAGCAAATTCAAAAACATACATTGTTGCTTGAAAAATAGGAACATACCCAGCAGTTTCACGAGGTAAAAATGAACGAATATTCCAATAGTTTTTATTTCCTCCAGAACGACGAATTGCTTTTGATACATTCCCAGGTCCCGAGTTATAAGATGCTAAGGCTAAATCCCAATCACCAAAACGATTATATACACGTGTAAGGTATTCACACGCTGCTTTAGTTGATTTATCCAAATCACTACGTTCGTCAACATATGAATTAACATTTAATCCATGCTCCTTACCTGTAGCATACATAAATTGCCACAATCCTGTTGCTCCTACCCTTGACTTTGCCCTTGGTTTTAAAGCAGATTCAACAATAGCTAAATACTTAATTTCTAATGGCATATTATGCGCGTCTAATTCTTTTTCAAAATGTGGAAAATAGTAAGTGCTTAATGCCATTAAACGCTCTAAAGTTTGTTTCCTGTTTTTTAAAAAACGTTTAATTACACTCTCTAAAATGGGATTATATTCAATATTAAAAGGAGTCCTATCATTCAACCTTTTTAAACGAGCAATCAAAGTATCTTTAGGTAATTCTGGATAGTAAATTGTATCTGCCTTTACATTTTTTCTGATATGGTTTACTGAATCATACAAGTCGTTACTATATAATTCCTTTAACCATAAACTATCTATTTTGCTTGCGTAGGCATAATCTGGTTTTTCTTTTATAGCCTCTTTCAATTTTAAAAAAGCCAATTGTAAAGAATCCCTTTTTATGGTATCAGTTTTAATACTTTTAAGAGAATGATTTACAGAAATTAAGGTGTCCTTTTTTACAACTAGTGAATCTTTAATCACTTCAGTTAACTCAGTTTTTATACTATCAACAACTTTAGGTTTTAACGAAGTAGTATCTATTATTTCCTCTTGTGAAAAAGCAATTGCTGCTAAAAAAAAGAAACTTAATTTTATATTTTTTAAAATCATGGTAGTAAGTTAAGGTTGGTATTAACAACGATATGGTTGCTAAAATAGTGTTTCTTTTTAACCTTTATGAGTTCGCTTTCTTAAATTAATGTCTAATTTAGAAACTTTAAATAGTCCAAATACATGCAAATTACCTTAGATGTTTTACAATTTATAGACTTTATGGCCTTTACCACTGCTATGATTTTGGGATTTATATTTTTGTTTAAATCCCCAAAAACCAATGTATATCTAGGGCTATTTTTGTTGAGTTTAGGGCTCGAAGTTTTTCAAGTTTTTTGTGCAGCAATTAATGAATACAACACACTTTTATTTGATATCTCAGGCTTATTTAGTTTACCTAGCTTAGTGTTTTTAGTGTTCTATGTACAGCAGAACATTTATGGTTCTGTTCCTAAAAAATCATGGCTCTTATTAGTCTTTGGGCTTATATTAACTATTATAATCCCTTTTATTATTGGAGAGTCTGATGCTTTATTCCTTCATATAATTGATTATCTATTTAACCTATCCATTATATTTTATGTGTTTAAAATACTATTTAAACATCAAAAAAACGTAGTAAATTATTACTCTGAATTAGAGTTAAAAACGCTATCATGGATAAAAACTATTTTATATATCTATTTAGGGTTTTATATGCTTTGGATAACGGAAGATATTGTTTCTCTTTTTGATCAAGAGTTACCTGGAATATTTGCACTAATTTCTACTATTGCAACATGTTGTCTAATTTATTGGATAGGCTACAAAGGAATGACACAACCAGAAATTTTTAATCAGACACTTTATAAAGAAATTGTTATTAAAGAAGATATAGAAAAGACTAAAAATCATAAGGAAGAAGAAATTCATTTTAGTGAAAAAGATGAACTCGAGTTTGGCAAAGTAAAGAAGAAAATCATCAGCGAAAAATTATATATTAACCCTGAATTAAACTTAAGGATTCTTGCTATTAACCTAGGTATTAAAGAGAAAGAATTATCTAGAATTATCAATACCAAAACTAATTTTTACCAACTCATAAATTCATTAAGGGTAACTGAGTTTAAAAAACTAATTCAATCACCAAAAGCTAAGCAATTAAGCTTATTGGGTTTAGCTCACGAAGCTGGATTTTCTTCTAAATCTACCTTTTATAATGCATTCAAAAAACTTGAAGGGATGACTCCTAAACAGTATGAAAATAGTGTTAAAAATTCCGTATAGAAGCATTAGGACTTTTTTAACAGTTTATTCATAGGGAAAGTAATTATTAGTGTGTTTTAAATATAAATACATTAAAATATCCCTATGAAAAACCTACTCCCTTTTTATGTACTATTTCTTTTTTATAGTATAACACATGCTCAAAATTATAGTATTAGTGGTACGATTGAAGATCAAGCTTCTGGAGAAACTTTACTCGGAGCTACAATTTATGCTAAAGAATCTGGAAAAGGAGCTGTAACTAATGAATATGGATTTTTTTCGCTAACGCTCCCTAAAGGAAAACATACTATTATTATATCTTACTTAGGGTATACTGATGTTATTGAAGAAATAGACTTACAAGAAAATCAGAAAATTAATCTCGAACTAACTACTTCTGATAACGAATTAGAGGAAGTTTTTATATCCGCAAATAACACTTCTAAAAGTCAAACTAAGCAAATTATTACTGGATCAATAAACTTAAAACCAAAAGACATCAAAAAACTTCCTGCTTTGCTAGGCGAGCCTGATGTTACTAGAGCTATACTTACGCAACCTGGAGTTAGCACTGTTGGGGAAGGGGCTTCTGGTTTTAATGTCCGTGGTGGAAATATCGATCAGAATCTAATTTTATTAGACGAAGCACCAATCTATAACTCTTCTCATGTTTTTGGGTTTTTCTCTATTTTTAATACAGATGCTATTAAAAACATGCAACTTTATAAAGGAGGAATTCCTGCAAGATTTGGCGGACGAGCTTCTTCTGTATTAGACATAAGGCAACGTGAAGGAAACTCTAAAAAATTAAAAGGAGAAGGTGGAATAGGGTTGCTTTTTTCAAGATTAACTCTTGAAGGACCAATAAAAAAAGACAAGCTAAGTTTTCTTGTTTCAGGGCGTAGGTCATATTTCGATTTGTTTTTTCCGTTATTTAAATCATTAAAAAAGAACAAAGTCCATTTTTACGATTTCAACTCAAAAATATCATGGAACATAAATGATAATAACAAATTATTTGTTTCTGGATATTTTGGCGCAGATGTAATGAAATTAAAATTTGAAGATGAAGTAGATAATAATGATCCTAACAATACTCAAACACAAAAAACTTCAGAAGAAATTGACTTTAGATGGAAAAATGCAACCACAACTTTACGTTGGAATCATATTTTTAATGACAAACTGTTCATGAATGTTTCTGGTATATTTAGCAAGTATAATTATGCGTTGTCATCAAAAAATAGTGGTGGTGGGCCTGTAGGAACTGCAAGTAATTTCAAATGGAAATCTTCAGTGGAAAATTGGATTATTAAACCTGACTTCACTTATTATCAAAATGCTGACACGAAAATTCGATTCGGTTTTAACAGCACCTTATATCGTTTCATTCCTGCTAAAATTTCTGGTAATGAAAGTCCTGGAATAAATACCGTTAAGTTTCAAACTGAAAAAGGTTTAGAACTTGCTCCATACATATCTTATAATAAAAAATGGAATAAACTATCAATGAATGCTGGATTAAGGTATTCATGGTTTGGAAACATGGGACCTTATAAGGTTTCATTTTATAATCCTGAAATTCCACAAACAGTAAGTAGTGTTACAGGAACAAAACAATATAAAGGCAATCAATTTTCTAAAACATATAGCGGTTTTGAACCAAGACTCTCCTTTAAATACGATTTAAATAACCGTAAAGCCATAAAACTAGGATATAATAGAATGTTTCAATACGTGCATTTAATTTCTAATTCCTTTGCAACATTACCCTTTGATATTTGGAAACCTGCAGGATATCATGTAGAACCATTAGAGGTAAATCAAATTTCAGTTGGTTATGCTTATGACACACCAGAAAACAACTATAATTTTTCAGTTGAAGGGTATGGTAAAAATTTTAAAAACTTAGTAGAGTACAAAAATGGGGCTGACTTATTTTTAAATGACAATCTTGAAACTCAATTGTTAACTGCTAATGGATATTCATATGGAATTGAATTAGGAGCTTATAAAACTAAGGGGAAACTTACTGGGAATGTAAACTATACTTATTCTCAAACCAAAAGAAAAACCATAAGCAGCTTTAAATCTGAAAATATAAACAACGGAGAATATTACCCTTCTAATTATGATAGGCCTCATATGTTTAACTTTACTTCAAATTATGCTTTAAATAAAAAGTGGAGTATTGGTGGCTTTTTCACATATCAAACAGGTAGACCAACAACTTATGCTACAGGTAAATTTATAGTAAATGGAAATCAACATTTCACCTATTCTAACCGAAATGCTTTTAGATTAAAAGCTACACATCGTTTAGACCTATCATTTACATATACTCCAGCAAAAAAACAGAACAGAAGATGGAGTGGAAATTGGGTATTTGGTGTTTACAATGTGTATTCACATAAAAATGCATTTTCTGTATACTCAAAACTAAAAAACAATCAGTTAAAAACCTTTCAATATTCTGTAATTGGTGCCCCAGTACCATTCATTACATATAATTTTAAATTCTAATATTATGATATCTATTATAAAAACAAGTGTTTCAACTGTTTTATTACTAATTACATTCGGTTGTACTAAAGAAATTAGTGTTGATGTACCTTATCAGCCAACAACTATAATTTATGGGAATATAAGTACTGATAATGCTCCTGTTGTAATAAATATTCAACAATCTGTTCCTTTAAATAGTGCCTCAACTCATAATCCGGTTAACAATGCTGTGGTACAATTGTATACTAAAGATAATACTGGGATAACTAATTTAGTTACTGATACTTTTTCAATAGCTAATGGGGTATATTCTTCAATGAACAACATAAATACTATCATTGGAAATTATTATTGGATTGAAGTTGTATTAGCAGATGGTACTATTTTTAAATCAAAAGAAGAACTATTAAAACCAATAGTCCATATTATAAGTATTGAATCAAGTATAAATGCTGATGATATTGCAACAATAAAATTTAATGATCCTGCTAATGATACTAATTATTATAAATTTAATATTGACCTATATTTTAACGGACAATTAGTTTCAAACAATTCTTCTCAATCAAATGATGTTGTTTTTAACGGTAACCCTGAAGCATCAGTAGATATTGATTTATTTAAGTACCAAGATGAAGATGAAGAAGACCTGTTTGAACTTGAATACAATGAAGTAAGAGTTTCATTTAGTAATATCAATTTTAGTTCTTATCAATTCTACTTAAATCAGAGTTTACAGGTAGAAGCCACTGAAGGTGATAGTTCTTTTGATCCAAGTCAATTATTTGCCTCTCCTCCTGTTAATTTATTAGGGAATATTACAAATGTAAGTACTAATTCAATTGCTTTAGGAAATTTTACTATTGAAGCAAGAAGCAGTGTTATAGAGTAGTTTGACTGGCTTAAAAGTCCATTTGCGTCCAAACAAACTCTTAATTAAAATATTTCATAGGGGAAAAACTTTTTCGCCGTTTCTTTAGATATATGAACCTAAAAACCCATATCAAATGAAAAATTATGTTAGAATACTTAGCTTATTAGTAGGTACAACTTTATTAAGCTGTGCATCTTGTTCAAAAGACGATTCAGTTTTAACTCCTACTGCACCCTCTACTGCAATTATTAATTCAGGAACTGACCCTAACTTTACTATTGTAGTCAATACGGATTCAGGGTTCACAGGATTAAGCAAAAAAGTAACTGTCTTTGGAATACCTATTTACGCCGTTGCTACTGTTGATGATACTAAATTGTTGCATGCTGCTAATTTAATGGCTCAGTATATAGATAATAATGAAGATGGAACTATTGACAATCAAGCAGTAGTAGATGCTATGTTGTCGAATAACGCTTTTATGTTTATGTGGAAATCAGAATCTGATCAAAATACAGTAAGCATGCCAGATAATGCTGAAGGGCAAGATTTAGGAAATGATGAAACAATTCCTGCTTGGCACACAAACGGGCATACAGGGCAATTTGATGCAGCTTTAGAAGAAGTATGGCATATAATTACTCATGCAGGATATGCAAGTGCTTATCCATCTATTTTTGGGGAAGGTGTTGGTACTTCATTATCTAATGCTATGGATATCGCTAGAGGAGGTAATTTTATAACAATTCCTAATCCTTACCCTAACGGTGCTTGGTATACTTATGATGATGCTACGTGTACTTATGACTGTATGACTACGGAATATATTTATTGGTCAATGAGTTCTATTTTAGGAGCTCAAGCAAACAGATTAGATGAAATTTCTCAAGAATGGGATTTAAACACCAATACTTTAGTACAAAGCTCAGATACTGCTGTTTACAGTTTGTTAACTGATCCTCAGTATAAATTTCCAACCGTATTACCTGATGGAACGTATAAGCATTAATTAACCTGTAATTTTAAGTGTTGTAGCTTATTATTTATAACAAAAAATAAGTAAGTAATAAGCTATCAACCACAAATTTAAAATGTTTATAACCCATCACTGAAGAAGACCTTGGAGTTTTGAACAATAACAACTTGCATATTAAATGCATACTTCAGTAGTCATAGGACTATTTAGTATGCATTTTTTTAACCTAAAAAAATCAATTATGAATAATTTATTTAAAACTACTTTAACAATTATTAGCTTATTATTTATTGCTATTTCTTGTAACGATGATGATATTATTGTAAATCCCGTAATATCAAACCCAACTACTGAACAACAAAAAGTATTTCAAGAGTTTTGGGACATCTATGACAAACACTATCCATTAATGCACAGAAAGAATATTGATTGGCAAACAGTTTACGACACCTATTATCCTCAAATAATAAGTACTACAACTGATGCTCAATTAATGGAATATTTTACTACAATTATGACAACTATTATTAAAGATGGACATACTGATGTGGTATATAACAATAGCCTAGAAGCTATTTATGAGCCACCTTTTAATGAAATAATAGAAGAAATGGTTGAAGACAATACACCAAGTAAAGTGATTATCGTTGTTAGTAGTACAAACAACCCATATATCTCATATGGTACGTTAACTGCTAACTCAAATATTGGCTATATCAATTCTAAAAATTTTGAGCCTGTAAATGAAAATGAAAGTGAGTTCAATAATTTTAAAGCTATTGTTGATGAAGCGCTAACTGCATTACAAAACAAGTCAGGTATTATTATAGATGTTCGTACTAATGGTGGTGGTCAAGGTCCTTTTGCTTATTATTTAGCAGGTCGTTTCTTCGCTAATTCTACTTCAATTGAATTAATAAGACAACGTATAAAAACTTCAACTGGTAGTACTATTTCATCTTTAGGTGATTGGGCAACTGAGGAGTTTGAAGGATATCCAGATACAAGAGCGGAAGGTGGGTATATAGCTGGTGTGTTTCCCGAAGACAACACAATCACTATTTCTGGAGATTTTCAATTCTCCAATAAAGTTGCACTATTAACAGCTAATGGAACTGCTAGTGCAGCAGAGTATTTTACTGCAGCAATGAAAACACAAACACAAGTAAAGTCTATTGGAGATAAAACCTTTGGTATTTATGCAGGTAGTGATATACTTACTTTAACCAATGGGGCTGGTAAATGGAAAACACGTGTTTCTACACATGACATTGAGGTAAAATATAGCGGGTCATTCCAATCTTTCGAAGGAATTGGTATCACACCAGATGAGCAAATATTGCCAACTGAAACACAGGTTTCTGCTGGAGAAGACGTACACCTTTCAGCTGCAGTAAACTATATTTTAAATTAGCATAATGAGACTGTCCGAAAAGTTCATTATAATAAGTTTAATTAATAGCTTAAAGTGGGTTTCAAATTAATTTGATTTTCAACAGGCTTTTTATAATACTAATAAAAAACACTAAAATTCATATTGAGTATTAGTGTTTTTACTTTTTCTAAAATAATCATCTTAGGAGTTATTCATTCTTTTTTCAATACATTTGTTTCTTGATGAAAAAAGGAGATTCTGTTTGTGAAGAGAATGTTTTTAATAGCGTGTATAGGACACACGCTAAAGCACTCTATAACTTTATGTACTACAAATGTGGTGATGTAAGTAAAGCAGAGGACTTTGTTCAGGAAAGCTATATAAAACTTTGGAACAACTGTGCTAAGGTAGTTGTAGAAAAATCTAAATCCTATCTATTCACATGTGCTAACAATTTATTCTTAAACCATGTTGCTCATCAGAAAATAGTATTAAGGCATCAAAAAGAAGGTGCTAAATTTCATACTAATGAAAATCCAGAGTTTTTATTAGAAGAAAAAGAATTTATGATAAAACTGCAAAACACCATTGCAGAGTTACCTGAAGACCAACGTACTATATTTTTATTAAATAGAATAGACAAGAAAAAATACCGTGAAATTGCCGAAATACAAGGTATCGCTATGAAAACGGTAGAAAAGAAAATGAGCTTGGCATTAAAGTATTTAGAAAAAAAACTAGATACTATTCATAAAGTATAGGGAAACTTGAAACCTAACTGTTTTAAAGTAAAGGAATAACAATGGAAACAAATTACAATAACAAACTTTTTACCCGATGGCTTAATGATGACTTAAGTTCGGAAGAGTTGAGTGAATTTGAAAAAAATCCTAAGTTTTCATTATACCAAAAAATAGCTCATAAATCTAGTGAGTTAGATACACCAGAATTCAACGAAGATGAAGTGCTTCATAAAATTAAAGCACAAATTACAACACAACAAGCACCTGCTAAGGTTAAAAAATTATTTCCTCGTTTTATATTTAGTGCTGCAGCCTCTGTAATTATTTTAATTGGTTTTTTCTTTTTCTTAAATAAAAGCAACAGCTATACTACTACTTATGGTGAACAATTAGCTATTACCTTACCAGACAATTCTCAAGTTATTTTAAACGCAAACTCTACGTTGAGTTATAAAACTAGGAACTGGACAGAAAATAGGGTGTTACGTTTAAATGGAGAAGGGTATTTTAAGGTAAAAAAGGGTAGTGATTTTAAAGTAAAAACCAATTTAGGTGATGTTACAGTTTTAGGTACACAGTTTAATGTAAATACCAAAGCTGCTACATTTGAAATTAAATGTTTTGAAGGGAAAGTAAAGGTAGTAACCAACAAACACGAGCGTGTTTTAACAAAAGGAAAAGCGTTTAGACAATTAAACGATAGTACTCCAGAAGATTTTACTTTTTTACAACCCGAACCTTCTTGGACAAACGGAGAAAGTGCTTTTAATAATTCACCTTTAAGTCAGGTAATTGTTTCCTTAGAGCATCAATATAATATTAATATAGATGCTTCTAAAATTGACCTTACACAAAAAATTACTGGAAGTTTTACACACGATAATTTAGATGTTGCTTTACAAACTGTTTTTGTACCTTTGAGAATCACGTCTAAACAAGTTGATACCAAAACCGTTGTATTGTTAAAGCAATAGATGAATTATAAATACCTGCTTTTTTTGAGCTGTTTTTTCTTCGGAATAAATACCGTTCAATCTCAAGACAAATCATTTAACAAAGCGCCTTTAAAAAAGGTGCTTTTTGTACTTGAAAAGGAGTATGACATTAAGTTTTCTTTTTCTGAAGAAGATGTAGCTAATAAAACGATTAGTCTTGATTTTAAGAACGATAAGCTAGCGTCTGTTTTAGAAAAACTTCAAGAATTAACCACCTTACAATTTAATAAAATAACCGATCGGTATATCACAGTTTTAAACTCAATGCCTCCAATAAATATTAGCGGGACGCTGAGAGATATAAAAACCGAACTGCCTTTACAAGGAGGAACTATTACAGTCCTTAATAAAAAAAAAGGGGGCGTTTCAGACGAAAATGGCCTGTTTAGCATCACGAATATACACGAAAATGATACTATTAACATTTCTTTTTTAGGGTATCAGAATCAACTTTTTTTAGCGAAAACCTTTAAAGACAATCCTAACTTATCTATTGCGTTGCAAGAATCATCGGATGTGTTAAGTGAAATTATCATTCAAAATTATTTAACCAATGGAATGGTTAAAAAAGATGATGGTTCGGAAGAGTTTAAACCCCAAATTTTAGGTATTCTTCCAGGTTTAACAGAACCCGATGTGCTACAGAGTATTCAGTTATTACCTGGGGTTCAAAGCCCTAATGAAACAGCTTCTGGGCTACATATAAGAGGAGGAACACCTGATCAAAATTTAATTTTATTCGACGGAATTAAAATGTATAACTCCGCTCATTTCTTTGGGATGGTTTCGGCGTTTAACCCTTATGTGGCACAAAAAACAAAAGTATTTAGAAGCGGTACTAGTGCCTCTTATGGGAATCATATTTCGGGAGTGATAGATATAGAATCCGATGAAGTTGCACCAGAAAAATTTACTGGAGGTTTGGGTACTAATTTAATTCATGCAGACGCTTTTTTAAAAATACCTATTAACAAAAGTATTGGTTTTATTGTTTCCGGAAGAAGATCTTTTACTGATATTTTTAATACAATTACCTTTAAAAAATTATCTAAAAAAGTATTTCAGAATACTGTTGTTACTCAGGACAATTTAGTAGAAGAAGAAAGTGAGGAATTAGATGAATATAATGAATTTTTCTATTCTGATATTAATGCCAAATTACTTATAAAAGCAAGTAAAAGAGACAAACTATCTTTTAGTTATTTGCATAATAGTAATAAGTTAAATTACACAGTAAGTGAAGACAGTATCCTTGATGCTACCAGTCATTTCTTACATTTTTTTAATATTGGTATGAGTGGGGTATGGAATCATAATTGGAATAAGAATTTGAAACAAAAAACCAAACTCTATTATTCTAATTTTGATCTTAATTATTATTTCAATCGAAAAGATTTTAATAGTCAAATTGCTGATGCTATAAATAAAAAAAATGTTATAAAAGAGGTGCAGTTACAATCAGTATTTAATTGGAGCCTTAAAGAAAAAACAACCTTAAATTTAGGCTATGAAATTACCAATAGTGAAGTAGGTTTTAGTTTAAGTGCTGCTATAGATAACTTCCAAGAAAGTGATGAAATTACCTTTAAAGACAAAAATACTACACAAGCTATTTTTGGGGAATATGTGCTTACCAACCAAGATAAAACTAGCCTTCATTTAGGGTTAAGAGCTAATTATTTTTCGTTAACTGATGACTTTTTTTTATCACCTAGAATCTATGTCCAAACTAAATTATTATCTAATTTTTGGATTAAAGCTTCAGCAGAATTAAAACAGCAGAATACCAGTAAAGTTGTTGAGTTTTTTACAGAAGATTTTGGGCTAGAAAACCAAGTTTGGGCATTGGCTAATGAAGACGATATTCCTGTTTTAGAAAGCAGTCAAGTTTCGATAGGGACTATCTTTAAAAAAAATAAATGGATTTTTGATATTGATCTTTACCGAAAAGAAATTAACGGATTAACATCCCTTACAAAAGGGTTTATTTCTCAGGAAGATGACTATTCTGAAGGTAAAAGTACATCTTATGGTTTAGATGTTTTTTTAAAGAAAGAGTGGAAAAAATATAGTTCTTGGGTTAGTTATAGTTTAACTAACACAGTATTTAAATTTGATGATCTTAATAATGGAAACTCTTTTGCTGGAAATTATGATGCTAAACATCAATTTTTATGGGCTAATAGTTTAAAAATAAAACAATTTAATTTTTCTTTGGGTTGGAATTTCAGGACAGGAATTCCGTATACAAATGCAATTGGGCTTACAAATAGTAACGAAATAAATTACGAAACTATTAATGCTAAACGACTACCTTCATACCATAGATTAGACTTTTCTACCACCTATAAATTCAATTTATCGGCATCAAAAAAATGGAAAGGTAAAATTGGTTTTTCATTGCTTAATATATACAATCAGAAAAACACATTACAACGAAGCTATCGAGTTAAAGAAAATTTTGATGGTAGTAATTCTTTTGTACAAACCGATACTTATTCTTTAGGTATCACACCAAATTTTGTTTTTAGAGTAAACTTCTAAACATCAACTATTTGTTTCTTAAAATAACCCCAAGTTATTAGCTTATATACTTATTCTATTTCTAAAAAACTCATATTTCCATAGGGAAAAATAAGCCTTAGTTGTTTTAAATATAAGGAACCCCAAATCTTAACCTATTATGCTAAGCTTCTATATTATAGTTAGCTTGACTATTGCTCTTGTTATATACGGTGCTATAGAATATCAGCTACATCAAAAAAACTTAAAATCTATTCCTACTAGGATCCATATTAATGGTACTAGAGGTAAATCTAGTGTAACAAGATTAATAGGTGCTGGATTACGTGCGGGTGGTTTAAAAACCATCACTAAAGTTACAGGTACTTTTCCCAGAATTATTTTAGCAGATGGTAGTGAAGCAATTGTACATCGAAAAGAAAAAGCCAATATTTTAGAACAATTAGACATCATAAAATTTTGCTCTAAGCAACAAGCAGATGTACTTATTATTGAATGCATGGCCTTACAACCTATCTATCAAAAAATAACAGAACATCAGATGATAAAAGCAGATATTGGTGTTATAACAAATATTCGTTTAGATCATTTAGATGTTATGGGACCTACTTTGAATGATGTAGCAAAAGCAATTTGTGGTACTATTCCGAAAAAATCAAAACTGTATACTAGTGAGGATAGATATTTAGGTTTCATGCAAAAAATTGCTAGAAAACGGAAAACTAAAGTTCATAACAGTAATCCAAAAACAATTACTAATGATGACTTAAAAGGGTTTTCTTACATAGAACACAAAGATAATATAGCACTTGCACTAGATATATGTGCAGAACTAGGGGTTGATAGAAATATTGCTTTACCAGAGATGAAACGTTCTATACCAGATGAAGGAGTATTAAGGCGTTTTACTGTAAATGAGAATGGAAAAAGGATACATTTTTACAATGCGCTTGCTGCTAATGACCCAGAGTCTACAATTATGATTTGGGACGCTATTAGAAACCAATCTGAAGAAAATGAACATTTTATGTTCTTATTAAATACTAGGCAAGATCGACAAGACAGGGCTATCAGGTTAGTAGATATGATGAGTCAGTTAGATTATGGAAGCATAGGATTGGTTGGAGAATCTTTAGATATGGTAGTTTTCATGTGTGAAAAACAAGGCGTTTCTAAAGATAGAATTCATGCCATTGGGGCAAAACCAACTCTAGAGCAATTCCACGATTTATGTGAAGCCTCTCATGCTAATACAACCATTATTGCTATTGGTAATATGGGGGCAGGAGGAGCTGAGCTATCTGAATATTTTGAAAACATACACAACACCCTAAACTCTTAACTTATGATTGAACTATCTGTAACTCTTGGAATCATTATCAGCTTATTTTTTATTGAAAAATTCGGAATGGCAGCTGGAGGTATTATTATACCTGGTTACATTGCTTTACAATTAACAACCGTTGATAGGTTAATTGGATTAATTATAATCACTTTCATTACTTTTTTGTTGATAAAAGGAATTTCAAAATTCACTTTCTTATTCGGAAGAAGACAAAGGGTCGTTGCATTGTTAATTGGGACTATTCTCTCCATTCTCTCCCATCATTTATTAGTTATTAACACCTCTAATTCTACTATAGAATTAAGTGCTATTGGCTGGGTAATCCCAGGATTAATTGCTCACTGGGCGGCTAAACAAGGTTTTGTAAAAACCTTAGCCATGATATCAATTACATCAGTAATTGTAAGGCTTTTAGTTATTATTTGCTTTATGGGAGAAACCTTACCTAAACTTTATTAAAAAGAAAAATTATGAACAATATATCCATCCGTTCTACGCTTGTTTTAAGTATTCTAGGCGTATTAGCAATCTCTATTTTAATCATTGTTGAGAACTCAAAAAAATTTCAGAAAGAGGATTTTTATAGTGAAAAAATAGCTGCTGCTTCTTTAGGTAAGAAAATGCAATTGCATATAAAAAATACTTTTTATGCTAATGAAATTGCTTTAGATAATATTAATGATCCTAATAACACAGGATTAATTGGTCAACAGTTTTCTGAAATCACTTCTGGTAGAGGTTCTTTACCAGTAAAATTGTCGACTGTAAATCCAAATTTTGCCGCTATGATTGTGCAGCAAATAAAGGAGGTTGGATTAAAAAAAGGGGATCCTGTTGGCTTGTGCTTTACAGGTTCTTTTCCAGCCTTGAATATAGCAACTTGTGCAGCCATTGAAAGCTTAGGGCTAAAACCCGTTTTAATCATCTCTGTTACCTCATCTTCATGGGGGGCTAACTCACCTGCTTTAACTTGGTTAGACATGCAAAAAAGCTTATATGATGCTAAGCTAGTTTCTTTTACTCCTGTTGCGGCTTCTATTGGTGGTAATCAAGATATCGGAAGAACTCTAAGTAGAGAAGGAAGGGGTTTAGCAGTTCAAGCTATTAACAGAACTAAGATCCCTTATATTAATGAAGGTTCGTTACTTGGAAATATTCAGAAAAGAATGAGTTATTTCAATAAGGAACAAGCACCAAAACTCTTTATCAATGTAGGTGGCGGAATTGCTAGTTTGGGTAGTAATGCTAACGCAACTGCTTTACCAGCTGGATTAAAAAGTAATATCAAAATAAAAGACATTCCTGATGCTCAAGGAGTTGTTTATGAAATGGTGAAAAATAGTGTGCCAATACTCAATTTATTAAACATTAATAGATTGATGAATAAGTATCAACTTCCTAAGGATCCTGTTCCATTACCAGAAGTTGGAGAAGGAGCTCTCTTTAAGGCATATAAATACGATTTAACCATTGTTATAACTGCTACTAGTATTTTCATGGCCTTGATTATAGCCGTAATGTATTATGATAAAAAACAAAATGAATTAGGAACCCAAATAATTAAACAACATGATTAAACCAATTAACATCACTCAAAAAATAAGCGTACTATGTCTACTTGTTTTATTATCAAGTGATTTATGCGCACAAAAAAAGAAAGAAGTTAAACCTAAAAAGTTTGTGAGTACCGTACATATGAGCGGAAGTTCCGATTTTGTGTATTTCGCTTTATCGGAAAAGACAAAAACGAATATTGAATTAGTTGGCCCTGGAAAACTGACAGTCTACAATAGAGTTCGCTTAGAGGATAATAAGCAAATTTCTCAACCGTATTATTTAAAATATATGGTTGATAAAAAAAAGGTGTTAACTAAAAAAATTAGTCCTAAAACGGTATCTAAAAAAATACATTATAAAAACAAAAAACTAGTAGGGAAACCCAGTAAAGCTGATAAAGAAATAATCACTATTCCTCCTGGAAAACACACTATTTCTTTTTATAAATATAAAACTAAACAAAAAGCGCACGTTCGTTTTGAATATTTACAAACAGAAAAACAACAATGGCAAGAATTGGTAAGTAATAATCTAAAAAAGATTGAACTACAGTACTTAGCTACTAAAAAGAAAAACAATTATACTAGAATAAATAATAATGAAGCTTTTCGTTTTTCTACAACAAAAGATAATACTAAAGTTAGAGTGTATTTACGTGCCGATTTCACCTATAAAATGCATACTGATAATGTAATAAGGTTGATCCTTAAAAGTGATTCTGGGTATAAAACTTATAAACTTACTTGTAAGAAGTCTAAAAAAGTAGAAAACCTTACTGACAGAAAACTAATCCCAGGAAAATTAGAGAAAATATACATAGATATCCCATTAAAAAAAGGAGAAAATCAATACGAATTATTACTAAAAGATGTTAAAAAATCAGCTTTAGTCAGGGTTTTTCTTAATAAGTCAAAAGAAGTAGACACATTAAAAACTGCTTCTAAATAATTACGTATTTACATTTCCAAATATTGTACAATTATGAAACACCTATTAATATTTACTTGCTTTTTATTTGCTATAGAAAGTAGGGCTCAAATAAAAACAAATTTCTCTATTGAATCTTCTATTGGATATGAAAATAATATTTTTAAATCGCCCGATTCTTTTTTAGATAATGGGGCTTTAAAAGATCAAAACAACCTTTATAAAAACAGTTTTTATCAAGAGGGTGGTGTCCGTTTTTTTGCAAAAAAGAAATGGAAAAATCAAAGTTTAAGTTTTCGACTTAACCCAAAAGGCATCTATTACTATTCTGAAAAGAAAGCGAGTTATTTTACCTTTTTATCTGGTTTACGCTATAGTAATGAATTAAATAAAAACACCAAGTGGCAAATGAGCTCTTGGTATAAAATAAAAAATAGAGAAGGAGAAAATATAGATGGAAGTGAGCTAAATTTTCCACTAGGTAATAATCATTTTGGATTAGCTACTAGCTTGGATCTTAGACTTTACAAACAAAACAGGTCTTTTGTAAAACTCATATATGGAAATAGAGATTACAAAAAATCTAACGGTTTCGATTTAAGTTATAACGCTATTGGGATGTCTACTGTGATAAGAAATGTTTTTAAACGAAAAACTGGTTGGCATAGTTATGGTGTAGAAGCTGATTTCGTTAATAAGTTCTTTCAACAACAAAAAACAAGTACTAATACAACAGCGAAATTCAAGTGGAAAGATATGAGTGCAGGAGTATTTTACCGTTACCCTATAACTAAGAAATTAGACTTAAAGCCTCTTTTTCAATATAAAAAAAGAATAGATAGTGATAAGGATAAATTTAGCTATAATCAATTTAAACCTTCAATAAACTTAGTTTATAAAAACAAAAAAATAAGCTTAGGTTTAACTGGAAGTTATACAAGCAGAACCTATAAAACACTTGAAGCTACGGACAATAATTGGGATAAACTAGGGAAACTAAACTATCGTTTCTACCAAATAAAATTAGAAGGAGAACGAGAGCTTAATAAAAAACTTTCTATAACAACCAATTGTTTTTTAAATAATCGAAAGTCTAATAAAACCAATACTAAATCAATCTATTTTAGGGATTATAATTATTATAATTTATCTATTGGCCTTAAGTATCAATTTTAAATCTATAATTAACAAATGAAACAGTTTGAAAATGGTTATCCTGATTGATTTATAAAAATAAAAGCCTTAGGCTATATAACCTAAGGCTTTTATTAAATAATATTTCGTTATTAATTTAGGTATTAGGCAGCTCTCTCCAAAGTTTATTTTTGTTATTTGACTTCGTAAATCCCGTAACAAATTTAGTAGCTATACGTTGCACAAACCCCATTTTTTTTAACTCATCAGGTCTAAATTTATCTACCCTATGGTTTTTGATGTTTTGCATAGATTTTCCTTCATAATCTTCTCTCCCCCAATTGTTAGGTCTTTTTAAACTGGAAAAAACTGTTTTAATTTTCTTTTTCATCTGTAATTTTTTTAATGTTAATACTGGTTAGTTGAAAAATCACAAAATCCCATCTCTATAGCTAGAGAATAATAATTATGTGTTTTTCTGAGTTTAAGAATATATCTTTTTAGACGTAAGAATTGGTGGGGGCTTACTAAAATACAATTTATTTTACTGATATTCAATTATTTACAAGAAAAAATATTTCATTAAATTAATACTAATTAATTTTCTTTTTAATTATCAAAGAAAGACTTCATTAATTAAACCTTCATAGGTAATAAAAACTAATAATTCTAAGTGTGAGTATCTAAAGCATTTTCAGTAATTTTGTGTTTCAAATTTTTGAAGCATGTCAGAAGAAACAAAATCACTTAATTTTATTGAACAAATTATAGAAGATGATATCGCGAATGGCTTATCTACCGATAAATTACATTTTCGTTTCCCGCCAGAACCTAATGGATATTTGCATATTGGGCATGCCGCTGCAATTTGTTTGAATTTTGGTTTAGGAAAGCGTTATAATGCTCCTGTAAACCTTCGTTTTGACGATACTAATCCAGCTAAAGAAGAGCAGGAATATGTTGATGCTATCAAAAAGGATGTTTCTTGGCTAGGGTTTCAATGGACTAATGAATGTTATTCTTCTGATTATTTTCAACAGTTATATGATTGGGCTATTCTTTTAATTGAAAAAGGAGCAGCTTATGTAGATGGCCTATCTGCAGAAGAAATGGCAGAACAAAAAGGAACACATTCTGAACCTGGTGTTGAAAGTCCATATAGAAATAAGTCTGTTGAAGAAAATTTAAAACTATTTGAGCAAATGAAAAATGGCGACTTCGATGAAGGAAGCTATGCTTTGCGTGCTAAAATTGATATGACTTCTCCAAATATGTTAATGCGTGATCCTATCATGTATCGTATTTTGAAAAAGGATCATCATAGGACTGGTAGTGATTGGTGTATTTACCCAATGTATGACTGGACACATGGTGAATCTGATTATTTAGAAGAGATTTCTCATTCCTTTTGTACGCTTGAATTTAAACCTCACCGTGAATTGTACGATTGGTTTTTAGATCAAGTATATGATACAGCCAATATCAGACCTAAACAACGTGAATTTGCACGTCGTAATTTAAGCTATACCATCATGAGTAAGCGTAAATTATTACGTTTGGTTGAAGATAAAGTTGTTTCTGGATGGGACGATCCGCGTATGCCAACTATTTCTGGTTTGAGACGTAGAGGGTATACTCCAGCAGCTATTAGAAAATTCAGTGAAGTATCAGGTATTTCTAAACGTGATAGTGTTACAGATGTTTCTTTATTAGAATTTTGTATTCGTGAAGATTTAAATAAAACCGCTACTAGGGTTATGGGAGTTATTGATCCTGTAAAAATAGTTATTACCAATTATCCTGATGATAAGGAAGAAGTGTTAATAGCTGATAATAACCCTGAAGATGCAAACTCAGGAACACACGAAGTTTCATTTTCTAAGGAATTATATATTGAACGTGAAGATTTTAAAGAAGATGCTGGAAACAAATATTTCCGATTGACTTTAGAGAAAGAAGTTCGTTTGAAAAATGCCTATATAATAAAAGGGGAATCGGTAGTTAAAGATGCTAACGGAACCATTACTGAAATACATTGTACTGCTGATTTAGACTCTAGATCGGGGAGTGGTACAGAAGCTAGTACGCGTAGAGTTAAGGGTACTTTACATTGGGTGTCAATCAAACATGCCGTAAAAGCTGAAATAAGAGTCTATGATCGTTTATTTTTAGATGAAGCACCAGATAGTCATAAAGACACTGATTTCATGCAGTACGTTAACCCAAAGTCCTTAGAAGTAATTAAAACTGCTTTTGTAGAACCTTTTTTAGCAACTGCAACTGTAGGTTCGGAATTTCAGTTTCAACGTTTAGGATATTTTAATGTAGATACGGATTCAACTGCTGGTAATTTAGTGTTTAATAAAACCGTTGGTTTAAAGGATTCATGGAAGCCAGCAACTGTAAATAAACCTAAACAAAATACTGGAGGGGAAAGAAGACCGCAACAACAGCAAGTACAAAAGAATCCTATTAGTGAGATTAAGAAATTAGGAAAGAAATATGCAAACCTATCTGGACCGAAATTAGATGCGGCTAAAGCAAAAATATTAAAGTATGCTGAAGAAGTTTCTTATGAAGACTTAGAGCCTTTATTTGAAACACCTACTAAAAAAGTAGGTATCCGTATTGCTACTGTAATTACACTTAGTGTGTTATTGAAAAATGGAGAAGAACGTACTGAAATAATCAATACTTTTATTGAAAGCGCTCAGCAAGACACACATGAAATGATGATTGAAGAGGTGAAAAATATTTAATCAATATCTCTTTTTCTTAAATAGATTAAAACCGAAACAAATTTGTTTCGGTTTTTTTTACTTTTAATTCCATATACTTATCTTTAAGCATATGGAACTAAAAGCAATCAAAAATACGCTAAAAGCTTATGCAAAGGCATACTGTTCAAAAGACATTAATGACATGATGCAAATTTTTGATGACTCTGATAATATTTCAGTTATAGGTACTGGAGCGGACGAATATTGTGTTGGAAAAGAAGAAGTAAGAAAATTATTTATACGAAATTTTGCAGCAGCCACCGCACATAAATTTGAATGGGATTGGATAGATGTTCGTATTTCTGAAAATCATGCGGTGGTATCTGTAACCCTACGCATTCATTTAGAATATCAAAACAAGCAAATAACAGTTCCTATACGTTGGACGGTTGTACTTAAATATAAAAATAACCGATGGGTTTGGATTCACAGAAACGCTTCTGTAGCAGCTTCTAATCAAGATGAAGGACAAGCGTATCCTAATAACAAATAATATATGAAAAGAGAACTTATTTCAAATGGAAACCCTTTAGAGAATGTAATTGGGTTTAGTAGGGCAGTGAAAGTTGGACCATATATCTCTGTTGGTGGTACTGCTCCAGTTGATAAAAATGGAAAAACTATTGGTATTGAAGATCCCGCAGCACAAACTAGACAATGCATAGAAATTATTAAAAATGCTTTAGAAAAAGCCGGCTCAGGATTACAGAATGTAGTAAGAACTAGAATGTTACTCACTAGGATTGAGGATTGGGAAGAAGTAATTAAAGTTAGAGCTGAATATTTTAAAGATATAAAACCCGTTGATACCATAATGCAAGTTTCTCGTTTTATAAATCCAGAATGGTTAATTGAAATAGAAGTAGATGCTGTAATACATGATGAATAATTATATCAATCGAATAAATAATGTATTAAGCTTTATAGAACATAATTTAGATGCAAATCTTTCATTAGAAACTATTGCTCAAACTGCATGTTATTCTCCTTATCATTTTCATAGAATATTTAAAGTGATTACCAAGGAACCTTTACAGGTTTACATCAACAGAAAACGCGTTGAAAAGGCAGCTGGATTGTTATTTAGACATAAAGAATTGTCTGTCACAGAAATCTATTTACAATGCGGATTTAGTAGTCCTACATCTTTTAGTAAGTCGTTTAAAAAATTCTATGCGGTTAGTCCATCAGAGTTTAGAAAAATAAACTCCAATAAGTATAGCAAGATTGGACAACAAAGTGTTGAAACCGAACAATATTTTCGCAACATAGAACAACTAATTCACTGGAGAGATATGAATACTACTATAGAGGTAAAACAAGTACCTGAATTACATTTTGTAACCATAACGGTAATTGGTTCACAAAATTTACAAGGAGCTTTTCCTAAACTTATGATTTGGGCTGAGTCTAAAGGATTATTAGATAATCCTAATTTTAAAATGGGGACTATTTTTTACGATAGTTTTAAAGTAACTACTCCTGATAAAGTTCGTATGAAAGCTTGTTTATTGGTTGATAACCCTATTCCATCAGAAGGTAAAATAGAAGGATTAACTTTTACTACTCAAAAATGTATTGTAGCTCGTTTTGAAATTAAGCCGGAGGTGTTTGAAAAATCGTGGACAAGTGTATTTATGTGGATGAATGAAAATGGATACATTAAAGCTGATAAACCTCCATATGAAGTCTATCATAACAACTTCAATGAGCACCCTGAAAAAATATGTATTGTAGATATGTATATACCTATTCTTTAGAATTAAAACTTTATAAATAAAAAACCGAGCTATTATGCTCGGTTTATATATATCGTAATTAATTACTTCCTATTTAGCTACTTTTCCAAGTACAATAAAATCTAACTGTCGTTTTACTAAATCAGCTTCTTTAACCATAATAACTACTTCATCACCTAATTGATACATATTATCAGTGTTCTCACCAACTAATGCGTATTGCTTTTCATCAAAAAAGTAATAATCATCTTTTATTTCTCTAATACGTACCATTCCTTCGCATTTATTAGAAACTATTTCTACATAAATTCCCCATTCAGTTACTCCAGAAATCACACCAACAAATTCTTCCTCTTGATGATCTTGCATGAACTTAACTTGCATGTATTTAATAGAATCTCTTTCTGCTTTTGTAGAAAGAATTTCCATGTTTGTAGAATGCTTACATTTCGCTTCAAATTCTTCAACATCTGCATTTTTACCTCCATCTAAATAAAATTGCAATAAACGATGTACCATTACATCCGGATACCTACGAATAGGAGAGGTGAAGTGTGAATAATGCTCAAATGAAAGCCCGTAATGTCCAATATTATCTGTAGAATACACTGCTTTACTCATGGTACGGATAGCAAGGGTATCTACTAGATTTTGTTCTCCTCTTCCTTTAACACTTTCTAATAAACTATTTAAAGAATTAGCAGTTGTTTTTGGAGTTTTTAAATCTAGTTTATATCCAAACTTAGAAATAACATTCTGTAAATTACCTAATTTCTCCTCATCTGGTTCATCATGTATTCTATATACAAATGTCTTCTTTTGTTTACCAATATAAGCTGCAACTTTACGGTTGGCTAACAACATGAATTCTTCAATTAATTTATTCGCATCCTTAGCAGTTTTAAAATATACTCCTGTTGGATTAGCGTTTTCATCCAAATTAAATTTAACTTCAACTTTATCAAAAGAAATAGCACCTTCTTGCATACGCTTTTCACGCATGATTTTTGCTAATTCATCTAACTTTAAAATAGCATCAGTAATGTGTTGTTCAACTTTATAGTCTTTACCAGTAAGTGATACATCTGCAGGAACTATATTCTCTCCAGATTCAATCATAGCTTGTGCTTCTTCATAAGCAAAACGTTGGTCAGAATAAGTTACAGTTCGTCCAAACCATTCGTTTACAACTTCTGTTTTATCATTGATTTCAAAAACAGCAGAAAAAGTATACTTTTCCTCATGAGGTCGTAATGAACATGCACCATTACTTAAAATTTCTGGTAACATTGGTACTACACGATCTACTAAATAAACAGAAGTAGCACGTTCATAGGCTTCATCATCTAGAACAGTTCCTTCTTTTAAATAATGAGAAACATCTGCAATGTGAATTCCTACTTCATAATTACCATTTTCTAATGGTACAAATGATAAAGCATCATCAAAATCCTTTGCATCTTTAGGGTCAATAGTAAAGGTAGGAGTAGACCTCATATCTCTACGCTTAGCTATCTCATCTTCTTTAATTTCAAGGTCAATATTATTAGCATATTCTTCTACTTTTTTAGGAAACTCGTATGGTAAACCATACTCTGCTAAAATAGAATGTATTTCTGTATTGTGTTCTCCTGGTCTTCCTAATATCTGAACAACTTCTCCAAAAGGAGATTTAGCCTTTTCTGGCCAATCGTGTATTTCAGCTACTACTTTATCACCATCCTTTGCCCCCATTGTCATCCCTTTAGGAATAAAAATATCAGTATACATTTTAGTACTTGAACATTCTACAAAACCAAAATCTTTTTGCAAACGTAAAACACCTACAAATTCGGCTTTAGCTCGTTTAGAAATATATGTAATTTCACCTTCAAGTTTATTATTCTTTTTACGTCGGTATGTTAAAACTTCAACTTCATCACCGTGTAATGCTTGGTTAATATTTTTTGCATGTACAAAAATATCTCCTTCAGTATCTTCACAAACTACATATCCATTTCCTCTTGCAGCCATATCTAATATTCCTATATGATATGAATCTTCACCTTCAACTGTTTTAATCATAAATTTTCCTCGTTCCACTTCATCTATTTTTCCTTTCAATTGAAGTTGACGTAATTTTTTAATAATCTGATTTCTACTATTTGCATCATCAACTCCTAACTTAGTAGAAAGCTGTCTGTAATTAAAACTCTTTTTATGTTGCTTCTGTAAAATCTTTACTAATTTTTCAGATAGGTTAGGTATAATGTTTTTGGATTTTTTATTTTTTCTTGGCATTCTATATTTTTTTACTATTCACTAAACTACAATAAACATTTAAAGCGAAGTTTAAATAATTGTAATTTAATAGTGATTTATTTATACTATAAATTTTATTTATAGTTATTATTATTTATTATTTATTATTTCTATTAATATTAACTTTAAATAAGCTTATTTAAGCTTATTTAAAATTTAAGTAAGGTTTTTATATATTATTTAGTTTAAACGATATATAAATAGTTTTAAAATTAATTTTTAAAGTTTTTAAACACATATATTAAGGAAGAATACTCTGATGTGTGTTTTGCTTTCAAATTTGAACGAAATCCTATCCAAAATGCTTTAAACGGATTTTGTTTTCCTGTTTTATATTTTTCGCTCAATAAAGAAACATAAAACGAATCAAACTTCATAGGAATGGTTTTATTCAATTCAATTTGAAATTTTCTAAAAAGGTTTTTTATGCTACTTTGAGAAAAATGCCATAAATGTCTTGGCACATCATAAGCTGCCCAAAAATCTGCATAATAATTTGCATCAAAACTCTTATGATTAGGAACAGCAATTATTAAAGATCCATTTGATTTTAATAGTTTTTTAAATACTTGTATCTGTTCTTCTAAATTTGGTAAATGTTCCAATACATGCCATAAAGTAATTACATCAAAACTATCAACTGGTAAGTTTTCTAATTTAGCTATATCAAAAACTTTATTATCCGTTTTAGAGTTCGCTTTAATTCTTGCATTTTCGTTTGGTTCTATTCCCGTTACTTTCCATCCATTGTTTTTAGCTGCAGAAAGAAAATCTCCAGTACCACAACCAATATCTAATAAACTTCCTTTTTCTTCTTCGGCATTGATTAATGCTACTTTCTTTTTTATAGCGTACTCACGAACCATATGATATACTTTTTCAAACAAATTACGTTTGGCATCTGTATGAGAAATATACTCTTCCGTTTCATAGTACTTCGCTAATTCGGAAATATCAGGTAGGGGAGTAGTAACTAAAAAACCATATTCTGTATTTTTTACTAATTCAAATTTTTCTTTTGAAACCGAATGATCTATAACTTTTAAAACTTTCAATTTAATTTTCTAATTTATTAACGAGTTCAACATCTAATAAAGTAGATAATTTAGAACCTTTAATCAAAACCTCTTCTTTATTCTTTGATTTAAAAACAATATTATTTCTATTTCTTTCACCGAAAAAACGAATTACATAAAAATCAAATTCAGCAGTAGATCCTAAAGCTGAAACTGTACTAAATTCATTATCTAAACTAAATGATTGACCAAATAAGGAAATATACTCAGGGTAAATCAAATCCTTTTTAATAGAGAAAAGCTTTGTATTAAATAATGTAATATTTAATTTATTCTCAAAATTTTTAAATACTTCTATTTCTGTATTTACACCTAAAATCAATACACTAATTACAGTTAATATAATTCCTGATAATTCTTGAGTCATTATAAAAAGACTAAAAAGTAGTAAAGCTATACCTATATATTTGGCTTTTGTATTTTTATATTCTTTAAATTTTATACTATTCATTTTTTTATAGTTCCACGTGAAACCTTATTTATTTTTTATTTAAAACTACCTACCTAAAAACACTAATAAAACAGATATATCACTAGGGGATACTCCAGATATTCTAGATGCTTGACTAATACTTACAGGTTGTATTTCTGTTAATTTTAATTTAGCTTCTGTAGATAATGATTTCAATTTCGAATAATCAAAATTAGCAGGGATCTTTACATGTTCTAACCGGTGTAATTTATCAGCATTTAATTTTTCCTTAGCAATATATCCAGCATACTTTACTTGAATTTCTGCTTGTTCCATTACTTCATTATCTAAATTATTGTCCGTAATATATTTAGAAACTGAACCAACAGACTTCATATCTTCCAGAGTAATATTAGGACGTGCTAATAACTTAAACATTTTATCTTGCTGCTTAACCGTACTTGATTTTTTAGTTTCTAATATTGGATTTACTTCTTCGGGTTTAACAGAAGTATTTTTAAAGAAATTAACAAAATTATTTGATTGTGTTTGTTTTTCTTCCATACGTCTTAAACGTTTTTCAGAAGCAATTCCTAAATCATATCCTTTAGGCGTTAATCTAAAATCTGCATTATCCTGACGTAATAAAGTTCTATACTCAGCACGAGAAGTAAACATTCTATATGGTTCTTCAGTTCCTTTTGTAATTAAATCATCAATTAAAACTCCAATATATGCTTCATCTCTATGTAATACAAAAGGTTCTTTTTCTTTTACTTTTTGTGCTGCATTTATACCAGCCATCATTCCCTGAGAAGCTGCCTCTTCGTAACCAGTAGTTCCATTAATTTGTCCAGCGAAATATAATCCTTCTACTAATTTAGTTTCTAAAGTGTGTTTCAATTGTGTTGGTTGAAAATAATCATATTCAATTGCATAACCAGGACGGAAAAACTTTACATTTTCAAAACCAACTACTGAACGTAATGCTTTAAACTGAACATCTTCTGGTAAGGAAGTAGAGAAACCGTTAATATAATATTCACATGTATTCCAACCTTCTGGTTCTACAAATAACTGGTGACTATCCTTATCAGCAAACCTATTTATTTTATCTTCTATAGAAGGACAATAACGAGGACCTGTACTTTTTATTCTACCATTAAACATTGGAGAACGATCAAAACCTTCGCGTAATAAATCATGAACTAAAGCACTTGTGTGCGACATGTGACAAGGACGTTGTTCGGTCAACGGTTTAGTTACATTTGAATACGAAAACTTTTCTGGATTATCATCTCCTGGTTGTATTATCATTTTAGAAAAATCTAAACTTCTACCATCAACTCGGGGAGGAGTACCCGTTTTCATTCTACCAGACTCAAACCCTAATTCAATTAATTCTTCAGTAATTCCTGTAGATGCAGATTCTCCTGCACGACCACCTCCAAATTGTTTATCACCAATATGTATCAATCCATTTAAGAAAGTACCATTAGTAAGTATCACAGATTTTCCTTTTATTTCTAAACCAAGTGAGGTTTTAATTCCAACTATCTTATGATTCTTCACAACTAATCCTTTAACCATCTCTTGATAAAAATCAAGATTAGGAGTAGCTTCCATCATTAATCTCCATTCTTCAGCAAAACGCATTCTGTCCGATTGAGCACGTGGACTCCACATAGCAGGCCCTTTACTTTTATTCAACATTTTAAATTGAATAGCAGTTTTATCCGTTACAATACCGGAATACCCACCAAGTGCATCAATTTCTCTAACTATTTGTCCTTTTGCTATACCACCCATTGCTGGGTTACATGACATTTGTGCTATATTTTGCAAGCTCATTGTTACCAATAGGGTAGAACAACCACTATTTGCAGCAGCGGCAGCAGCTTCAGAACCAGCATGACCAGCACCAACAACTATAACATCATATTCTTTATCAAACATTTTTTATAAAATAGTGTTCCATATGGAACGTTTTATATATAATTACTATTACGTTCCACATGGAACATAATAAATAAAACCCGTTAGCTAGTTATTGTTCCACATGGAACATATTTATTTTTTCATTTTCTTTTGAACGCATTAAAGCAGCATCAATATCTGATTTATCTTTATATCCACATAGGTGTAAAACTCCATGAATAATAACACGCTTTAATTCTTCTTCAAAATTTACTTTGAAATCTTTTGCATTGTCTTCTACTCTTTCTACAGATATAAAAATATCAGAATATATAGTCTTCCCTACAGTATTATCAAATGTGATAATATCAGTTAAGGTATCATGCTTTAAAAATTCAAGGTTGATTTTATGTAAATATTCATCATTACAGAAAATGTAATTAACCTCTCCTAATACATAAGATTCGGATGTAATAACCTCCTGTATCCAATTAGAAAAAATTTCTTCTTTTGAAAGAATAAAATCACTCTCGTAGTTAAAACTAATCATTTGTAGTATTGAAATATTGTTGCACCTTCTTTTTATAAATCGGCTGCAAAGGTAAGGCTTGTCTATTTAATATTTCTATTTCATTGAAATATTGTTCTATAGCAGGTAATTTGTCGTTTGTTGTATTATTATATTCTTTAGTACTACTGTCAGATTTTCGCTTACTACCTTCTCCTTGCTCAAAAGCAGCTTTATCTAATTTTAATAATTCATGCTTTAATTCGTTCATTTGTTTTAGAACACTTTCATGAAAACCTTTATCTAATAAACCATCTTCAATAGCATTCATTTTTTTAATCAAATTATTACTATCTTTTTGTATTCCTGATTTATTAATTAAATCCTGTAAAGCATTTTTAAGCTCTTGTTGTTGTTTATATATTTGATACAATTCACCTGAACTATTTTCATCTGAACTCCCTTCATTTCCATTACCAGATCCTGATTCATTTTCTCCATCTTTTCCGTTCTTACCAGATTTACCGTTATCTCCTTTTTTTCCATTTTCACCAGAGGTACCACTTTCACCATCTTTACCAGGTTTTTTTCCTTCTCCTGGTTTCTTACCTTCACCCATCTTTTTCATTAAACCTTCTTGCTTTTTAATGATATCTGATAATTGAAAACTTTGTCCAGTTCCACCAGGTTTGCTACACGATCCTGCACCAGGCATCTTCATTTGGTTTAATTGATCTTGCATACTTTTTAATACATCACTTAATAAATTTGCTAGGTTATTAGCAGATGTTAATGCATATTGTTGATTAGAAACACCTAAGTAAATTTTCTGATCAGCAAAACGATCTAATGCTTTATCAATATTGAAATGAACTTCTGAAATTTCATTATTAATCATTTCAGATAATTTAGGAACACGTAAGGATAATGCAAATAAGCTATCATCAATGTGATTAAAATGATCTTTAAGAATATATTGTTTTTTTAATTTTTCAGGAAACTCAAAATTAGAATTATTCAACTTTTTAAAATCGTCTAATAAACTTTCCTGATCAAAGGAGTACGTAATTAAATTATCTAAAATCTGACGTAACATTTTTTCATCTTCTTCCATTTGTTCTCCTGAAGATTTCTGCATTTGTTCTTGCATAGCAGCACTCATTTCTTTCATTTTTTCAGCTGCTTTCTTTTGGTTCTCTTTTGCTTTACTCTGTTTATCATTTTCTAATTTATCAGATGCATTTTTTTGTTCTTTAGAAATTTCATCTTGTGATTCTTTTTTATCATCAAGTTTCATAGGACTATTCAGTTCCTTATTTTCTTTTTCTAAATCTTTTAATTGCTCTTGTAATTTTTTAAATTCTTCGTTTAATTTATCTTGAGCTTCTTTAGTATTATTTTCATCTGATTCTTTAGACAAATCATCTTGTTTCTTTGCAAGTTCTTCTAATTCTTTTGCAACTTTTTCAAACTTCTTAGAAATATAATAGCGTTTAGTTAATTCTAAAATTTGCTCTAAAGAACGTTCTTGACTTTGAGTTTCTTTTGATAGTTTTTCTATTTTTTCAAGTAACTCCTCGTCTTGCAATTTTTCTTGTAATTTTTTAAGTTCTTCTAATAATTTTTCGTTCTCTTTTAATTCCTTTTCCTGATCTTCTAAACGTTCTTTTAATTCTTCTTTAAAAGGATCTTCTTCTATATTTTCTCTTTTAAATTCTTCTAAATTTTTCTGCAAATCTTTATTAAATTCTTGCATCAAATTTTCTTGCTTTTCTTGTTGTTTTAAGAATTGTTTGATTTTATTTTTATCATTCCAATTCAACTCTTTTTTTTCTTTTTGAAGCTTATTAATTTCTTGTAATTCTTTTTCTTGTTGGTTAAGTTTATCTAAAGATTTACTTAAATTATCAATATTATTTTTCTGATTTTCTAATTGTTTATTTTCTAATTCATCATCAGTTAATTCTTGAAAATTAAAAATTTCTGATTTCGTTTTTTTATATTTATGAATTCTATCATTATCAAAAACTTCAAAATAATATTCATAAACAACTCCTTTTTTAAGTTCCAAATTTCCCGGAAAAACATAAGTGAATTGATCAAAATTTGATTTTGATATTTTGATATTTTCTTTTAATATTTTATCAGTAGCAACTTCTTTATACACCAATTGTAATTTTGATAAACCATAATCATCAGATATTTTTCCTAAAAAATAAATAACTTGTGTATTTGTACTATCAACTTTTGATTGCACATTAATTTCTGGATAGGCATCCTTTACAATATTAATTTTATATCCTAATTTTTCATAATTAGAAATTACAGCATTACTTGTAGAAATTTCATAGTTAGTGGTAATATATACCTGTTTACTATATTTAAAATTAGTAGCTTCTTTTTTAAAATAGTAAGCAGTATCTTTTACTGAAAATAAAACTTTCTCAGTCGTTTTCGTATTTAAATTCCAAAGTATAGAAGTTCCTTCTGGCACTGTTATATTTCCAGTATTAGTAACTACTTCATTTTTTTTAGCAGTATGATTCGGGTAATCTAATTGCATTTCAAAATTTAAAATAGTAGGTACTTTAACTACAGAAATATTATATGATACAGAATTAATATCATTTCCAGAAAGTGTAAAATCAATCGGATTATTTACTTGTTTAAATTCGTATGTAAACGTATTAAATTCAGATTTTGATAAATAGTACGATTCGTTATTAAAATTTATTTTTAAATCTTCTGGAACAACTTTTCCTTTAGTAGTTACTTCTAATACAAACGACTTATTTTCAAACACTTGCAAATCTTTGTTTTTTATTACAAAATAAAAAGGAGCTGGAGGAGTATATGCAACATCATGATTTACAACACGTTGGTAACTTTTTTTTATATCTACTTGATTTCCAGTAAATTGTATTACTAAAAAAATAAGAATCGGGATAGCAACATACTTTAAATATTTACTATTTTTCTTAAAGTTTATAGCAACTTTAAAAGGAATAGGTGATAACTCTGCTGATTTTTGATTGATACTTTCTAATAATAACTCAGACTGCTCGCTGCTATTTTGCAATTGTAATAAATTAGTAAGCTTGTCATTTATTTCTGGAAAATGATTTCCAATTAATTCAGAAGCATTTTCGTGTGTAATACCTTTTTTAAGCCCAAATAATTGAAAAAGGGGAATTCCTATGAATTTATAAAGTAAAATTAATTCTACCCCTATAAAAATCCAAAACAAAGCCGTTCTGTAAGTAATAGATAACCATAAAAAATATTCAATAAATACAGTTACTAGTAAATATAATAACCCAATAGTGATAAATAACAAACTACCTTTTAGTAATTCATTGATATAGAATTTTTTAATAAACTGAGTTAGCTTATCTGTTATTTGTTGTATTGGTTTCAAACTATTTATATTTATATAATACCTCCTATGATATAAATTTACAACAAATTTTCTTTTATAAATTTTAATTCAAACTTCTTAACACTTTTAAACATATATATATTTAGTATTCTTTTTTTTACAAATTTTTAAAATAGAAATAATGAGTATTATGGTCTGTTAATAGGTGCTATAAAATTATTTTAAAGAACTTGTTTTAGTTTCTTTTTAAATATAATAAACAAAAATATAGAGGTTATTAACATAGTAAACACTTGATTTATAAAAGAAAAGTATATTTATTAAACATGATGTTAATAACTGTAATTCACATATAATTGTTAATTTATTTTTTTAAAATATATGTTGATAACTCTAAAATTTCATTTAAAAACTTTTCTTAAAATAAAGTTTAAAAATAGTGTGTAGTAATTTAATGTCACGGATTGATAAAATACTTTTAATATCAAAATTTAGTTTAATATTTTAATCTTACAGTTATTAACAATTTGTAGTAAATTTAGAAGTCTTTATATTCAAGGAGTTATAAAGTTAATAACAATTTATTATAATTTTGGTAACGATTTTACAAATCACTGATACTAGTACATTAAGGTACTAAAAATAAATAAATTAACATTTATTAATATTTAATTTTCGTTAATAGATATAATAAATAAGACAAAGTGTATTTATAAAATTGATAATTTATATTATTTATAATAAAAAAGAATCATATAAATACAAATGCTGTTGTAATAAGGTATAAAAACTATCTTTGCGCCATTAAAATTAATAATAGACTTCCGTTTAGAAGGAAGTGTGAAAGAAGTTATATATGTTACAAGAAGTTAGAGTTCGTTTTGCACCAAGTCCAACAGGACCTTTACATATAGGAGGAGTACGTACTGCATTATTTAATTATTTATTTGCAAAAAAAAACAAAGGTACTTTTGTTTTACGTATAGAAGATACCGATCAAAATAGATATGTAGCTGGAGCAGAACAGTATATTAAAGACGCTATTGAATGGTGTGGTTTTCCATATGAAGAAGGACCAGATAAAGAAGGAAATTTTGGACCATATAAACAAAGTGAACGCAAACATATATATAAGGAGTATTGCGATAAATTAATAGCTAGTGGTAATGCTTACTATGCATTTGATTCTGCTGAAAGTTTAGATGTACTAAGAACAGCTTGTGAAGTAGAAAAGAAAACTTTTATTTACAATTGGCATAACCGTTTAAAATTAGATAATTCATTAGTTTTAGATGCTGATGAAGTTACAAATCGTATTGCTAACGGTGATAAATATGTAGTTCGTTTTAAATCGCCTCAAGATGAAATTTTGATTTTACAAGATGAAATTCGTGGTGAAATTAAAATTGATACCAATGTATTAGATGATAAAATTCTATTTAAAAGTGATGGAATGCCAACATATCATTTAGCAAATATTGTAGATGATCATTTAATGGAAATAAGTCATGTAATTCGTGGAGAAGAATGGTTACCATCAATGGCATTACATATATTATTATACAGATCATTTGGTTGGAATGCTCCAAAATTTGCACATTTACCATTAATTTTAAAACCGACAGGTAAAGGAAAATTAAGTAAGCGTGATGGTGATAAAGGTGGTTTTCCAGTTTTTCCTTTAGAATGGAAAACTGAAGAAAGTATTTCTCGTGGATTTAAAGAAGATGGGTATTTACCAGAAGCAGTAGTTAACTTTTTAGCATTTTTAGGGTGGAACCCCGGTACTGAACAAGAGTTATTTACTTTGGAAGAATTAGTAGAAAGTTTCGATTTAAAAAGAGTAAATAAAGCTGGAGCAAAGTTTGATCCTGAAAAAGCAAAATGGTTTAACCAACAATATTTTGTAAATCAAGATGATAAAACTATCGCTAAACAATTTGCAAGTATTGTTACAAGTAAAGTAACTGGATCTTATTCTAATGAATACATAACTAAAGCTGTTTCCTTAGTAAAAGAACGTGCTGTTTTTGTAAATGATTTATGGGAATTAAGTAGTTTCTTTTTTGAAGCTCCAGCTGAGTATGATGCAAAAGCATTTAAAAAAGCTATAAAAGAAGATACTCCAACCTTAATACAAGAATTAATAGTTGTTATAGAAGGTATTGAAGACTTTACTTCAGAAAATACACAAATAGTTGTTAAAGGATGGATAACAGCTAAAGAAATAGGTTTTGGAAAAGTAATGCAACCTTTACGATTAAGTTTGGTTGGTGCAATGAAAGGTCCAGATGTATTTGATATTATGACTTTATTAGGTAAAGAAGAAAGTATTAATAGAATACAAGCAATATTGAAATAGTAATATCATACTCATAAAAAAAGGTCACTAATTAATTAGTGACCTTTTTTTATGAGTACCTATTAATTTATTTAGAAATAAATTAATATACCAAATTGAAACATACTAACATTACCTTTAAAACTTTGGGTCTTTCCTTCAATGTCATTTAATTTATTTAAAATATTATTAAACCCATATTGGTAGTGTCCAAATACTCTAAATTTTTCTAAACCGATAGATAAACCAGCAAGTCCATTAATATTAATTCCACTAATATCTGTTAATTCCATTGCAGTAATATTAGCTTTATCTATAACAAATTCTTCTTGAGTTTTATCAGAAAGTTTCATTTTACTATTTACTTGTAACACAGGACCAAATTCAGCAGTTAATTTAAATTTACCCTGCATATTTCTATTATCACCAATTATTTTATAACCAAATAATAAGTGTACTTGTGCATTTAATAATCCATAATCAATAGCAACAGGAGTAGTTGTACCTAATTCTTTTCCCTGAACCTCTAATTTGTTATTAGCTATATTAATACCAAACTGAATATCCATATTGTTATAAAAATCTCCTCTAGTAGCAAGTCCACCAATAAATCCAATCCCCGGAGTAGTAATAAAATTACTAGTTTTAATATCAAACTGACTAGCTCCTACTTTTAAGCCAAACATATTATGTTTTCCTTGTCCTCCTCTTCGTTGTGCATGAACACTAAAACTACTTGTAAGTAATAATAAAATTATACTACTTGTAAAAAGATTTCTCATAAGTTGTAACTTTAGGCGGCAAATGTATACTTATTTTACAAAATATATACTTTAACTAACTAATATAACAACGTAATTATGATAATTTTATTTGGATTAATAGCTTTTTTTGGACTTATTATACTTTTTTCTTCCTTTTTTACAGTGAAACAACAAACTGCGGCTATTATTGAGCGTTTCGGAAAATTCCAAAGTATTCGTCAATCTGGTTTACATTTAAAAATACCTTTAATAGATAGAATACCAGGTAGGTTAAGTTTAAAAATTCAACAGTTAGATGTAATGATAGAAACTAAAACACAAGATGATGTTTTTGTTCGTTTAAAAGTATCTGTACAATATAAGGTTATAAAAGATAAGGTGTTTGATGCTTTTTATAAATTAGATTATCCACATGATCAAATTACCTCTTACGTATTTGATGTAGTACGTGCTGAAGTACCAAAAATGATTTTGGATGATGTTTTCTTAAAAAAAGATAATATAGCAATTGCAGTAAAACGTGAATTAAATGAAGCAATGGTTGATTATGGATATGATATTATAAAAACATTAGTTACTGATATTGATCCTGATGCACAAGTAAAAGAAGCAATGAATCGTATTAATGCTGCGGATAGAGAAAAAACAGCTGCACAATATGAAGGAGATGCACAACGTATTTTAATTGTTGAAAAAGCAAAAGCAGAAGCAGAAAGTAAGCGTTTACAAGGTCAAGGTATAGCAGATCAACGTAGAGAAATTGCCCGTGGTTTAGAAGAATCAGTAGATGTGTTAAATAGAGTAGGGATTAACTCACAAGAAGCATCAGCCTTAATAGTTGTTACGCAACATTATGATACCTTACAATCAATAGGAGCAGAAACAAATAGTAATTTAATTTTATTACCAAATTCACCACAAGCAGGATCTAATATGTTAAATGATATGGTAGCAAGTTTTTCTGCAAGTAATGAAATTGGAGAAGCAATGAAACAAGCTAAATTAAATAAGAAGAATTCGGATAAATAAAACCAATATAAAATGAAAAAAGTAATCATCTCATTATTTGTATTAGCTGTAACATTTACAGCTTGTAAGGATAATGGTAAGAAAGTAGATACTAAGGATGCTCAAGAAGTAGAAATAGTAAAAGAAGCAGGAACAGTTACCTATAGTACTATAAAAGAAGGAAGTGAATTGAAATGGAGAGCATCTCATTTAGGGGGAACAGGAGCACGTTTTGGAAAAACAAAATTGAAATTAGGTAAAGTATTACTAAATGATAATAAAGTAACTAATGCAAAATTTATTATTGACTTAAGTTCATTAACTGTAGATAATTTTGATGATGCTGAGCAAAAAGGACAATTAGAGGGGCATTTAAAAAGTGCAGATTTCTTTAATATTGAAAAATTTCCAACAGCTAAATTTGAGTTAACTAAAGTTGAAGAAAAAACAGGAGACCACAATTCAATAATTACAGGGAACTTAACAATTTTAGAAACAACAAAAAGTATTGCATTTAATGCAAATATTATAGTTACTGATAACTCCGTAGCTATAAGTTCAGAGGACTTTTCCGTAAACAGACAAGATTGGGGATTAAGTTACCATACAGAAGGTGATGCTGGAGTTCCAAAAGATTATCTTATTGCTAATACAGTAGGTTTTACTTTTGATGTAACAGTTAATAAATAGATTTAATTTTTATTATTAAATGAACTCGAAACTTTTAGTTTCGAGTTTTTTTATACCTTAGATTAATAATAATACCTCTATTTTTAATTAAAAGATTATACAAAAAAAGGGTATGATGTGGTAAAATGAAATCGATATTTTTTAACTTTTTTATGTTCATGTTTTTAAGTGTTTTTAGTCAAACACAAAATAAAGCTATTGAATTAAGTGCTCCTTTAGAAATTGTAGGTTTTAGTTATCCAAATGAATTCACCTTAGAATTTATGGTGAATGTAAATACTTTAAACACTCAAGTATTACCTAATTTTTTGATTAATTCAACAGGTGGATTTACACTCTCTTTTTCAGGGTTAAGCTGTATAGTATCCGACCCTATATTTACTACAAATAAATGGTATAGAGTAAGTATTGTAAAAAGTACTGAACTATCGGTTTATATCAACGGAATAAAAACAATAAGTACATTAAACATTCCATTAGTTACTACAGATAATTTACAATTATTAAACGGAAAAATTGATGACCTTCGTGTTTGGAATATAGCACTTGCTGAAATAACAGTTCAGCAAAATATGTTTAAGCATTTATCTGGTTCAGAAACTAATTTATTAACCTACTTTGACTTTGATAATAACACTGATGATCAAACTACTAATTTTACAGTAAACAGTACAGGCAATACATTGGTAAATACTACAAGTTTTTCTAATTATTCAGGAGGAATATGGTACGGAACTTCTTTAGCTGAAAACTGTATGTTTTTAGGAAATAACGATTTAAATTTTAATTTAGATATTAATAATTTTGTAACAGAAAATTATTTTACAACAACTATAAAACCGACTTATACACTAACAGTAGAAAATTATTATTTTGGAGAATTATTAATAGATGAAAATGCAGGATTAATTCAAGAAAATAATCAAGTTAATTTCCAACCAATTTCAATAATAACTACAGGTCAATATTCAGAGTTTAGATATGATTATTGGGTATCTGCTGGATATAAAAATAATGTATTGGATTACGGTACAGCAACAGTAAATGAAATTCAGAATGTAATTATACCAACTTCAGTAAAAATAGAATCAACAATTGCTGATTTATTTTCAATAGGGACAAATATAGGAGAGCATAGTGCTTCTTGGACTTATGCAATGCATGGAGGAGTTCCATACGGAGAAGTTTTTACCAACACTTGGAGTTCAAACCCAATCAATAGAGGTTTACATAGTGGTTTAGGTTTTACATTAAAAGGTACAATAGGGTCATTACCTAGTAATGCTTTAAAAACGTTTACTTCCGTTCCTGAAAATGGAACAGTTGCAATAGATTTTTCACATATTCCTAATGATGATGTTTTAATAGGGAATCCATTTCCGAGTTCTATTTCATTAAAAGAGTTTATCCAGCAAAATCAATCAAGTATGGAAGGCTATATAGAACATTGGTTGCAATGGGATGGAAATAGTCATGCATCTGCTAGTTTTGTAGGCGGGTATGCTACACAAAATTTATTAGGTACATCATTGCCTAATGCAGAGTTCTTGTACAATACGGTTAGTTTATTACCTAAAGAAAATATTACACAACGTAAAGCATTTTTAATTTGGACTAGCCCGATAGTAAGTACCATAGAATTTAATAATAGTATGCGTATTACATCTGATGTTATAGAAGATAATAGTGCTAAAAACAGATTTTGGATAAGCTTAAAGAAGGATTCGGGAACACTAATGCAAACGGATCAGTTGTTAATTGGTGCTACTAATATAACTACTAATGCATTAGATTATGGATATGATGCTTCTTATTACCATGATAATAGAGCAACATTAATTTATTCTTTTATAACGGGTGATACTTCAAGATATAAAATACAAAGTATTGAAAGCACATTTACTGATGATGTAAGGATTGGAGTGAAGATAGGAGAAATAGGAAATTATACCTTTAAACTACAATTAGAAGAACAAATGTCAGGAGCGGATGATATTTTACTTATTGATACGGAAACTAATTTAGAGTATGATTTAAGAACAATAGATGCAACAATTAACTTTAGCACTATAGGAGTGTTTGATAATCGTTTTTTAATACGCTTTAAAGATCCTGCCTTAGCAATTGAAGAAAATATACACACCAATAATATTGAAATTTGGCAAGATGCTACTCATATTTATATTAAAAAACACAACAAATTAAAGACTGTACAGCTAATAGATCTTAATGGAAAAGTTGTAAACGAATTTAAAAGTAACACATTATCAACAGGAAATTACGCATCAGGTGTATATGTAATTAAATTTACAACGGTTAATCATCAGTTAATAACTAAGAAAATTGTAATTAAATAAAATAGGTTTTACAATTAAAAATCAACATCAAATTTAATGCATACATCAGGCTTAAGTTGTATTTTTGATATATGTTTAATGACATTGCATCGGCAATCCCAATAGGGATACTTTTATCACTAACTATAGGGCCAGTTTTTTTTGTTTTATTAGAGACAAGTATTACTAAAGGTTTCCGTAGTGCAATGGTATTTGATTTTGGAGTAATAGTAGCCGATATTATCTTTATTCTTATTGCCTTTTATAGTACCTCATCTATTTTAGATAAAGTAAAAGACGATCCTAACTTATTGGTTTTCGGAGGAGTTTTATTATTTGTTTATGGATTAATATCATTTATAAAAACATCTAAATCATACCGACAAATTTTTAGAGAACATCATAGCATTATTATCAAAAAAAACTACTTTGAATTATTTTTTAAAGGCTTTTTATTAAACTTCATAAATATAGGAGTTCTTGGGGGTTGGATTGCAGCAATTATTTTAGCAAAGTCGATAACTACTACAAATAATGGAGTAGTTATTTTTATAAGTACAGTACTACTATCTTATATTACTGTAGATATGTTAAAAATATTTTTAGCAAAAAAATTAAAACACAAGCTAACCCCTCGTGTGGTTTTTAAAATGAAAAAAGTAATTAGTTTAGTGATTCTATGTATTGGGTTTGTATTAATGATTCAACGATTATTCCCAAGTAAATTAGAGAAAATACAAGATAAAATAGAAAAAATAACACGGCCTAAATAGTTGACTTCATTGATGTTAAATTATTTTTTAGAAATAAATAAAAAAAGTGGGTAACAAAAACTGCTTTTTAGGAACATTATAATAGTTGCACATAAGTAATTCTTCATAGTGTGAAACATAGTTTGGGTAAAAAGGCGCTTTGAGAAAAGGGCCTTTTTTTTATACGTTTATTTTACCTTAAAACGAGTTAACACAATTATTAATTAAAATTAACTGTTCTATTTATAATAACGAATCAATCAATTACTTTCTAATAAATTTATAAAAAGCACTTTATAAATAACTGAATACAAACAGGTTAATTATTTTTTAGAAATAAATAAAAAAAGTGGGTAACAAAAACTGTTTTTTAGGAACATTGTAGTAGTTACACATAAAGAATTCTTCATAGTGTGAAACATAGTTTGGGTAAAAAAGGTGCTTTTCTCAAAGCGCCTTTTTTTTATAAAGGAAGCTCCGTGTTTAGTATTAAAAAAAGGAATAAGTAACATTTTGATTCTATGTGTAATGATTGTTCTTATGAATAAAAATCAATTACTTGAATAGTAAATAATGAAATCAGAGGATTAACAAACTTTAAAAAAATATAAGTTATGGCTTTATTAATAATATTATTAACCAGTTTATTTTAATCAGTACTAACAAATAATAAATGTCTGAAAAATTAGCTAAAATAGATTTGAAGGAAGAATTCGAGACTATAGATATTAGTAATATATCATGGAGTAACTATAGTGACATCATGATAGCTTTGGAAACAATGATAATTATTTTAAAGAAAGAATATAAACCAGAATATTCCAAAAGCCATAAAGCGTTGCTAATTAAAAGATACGAGCTATTATTTGATACTATTAAAAAAGGCTATCCAAAATACAGAGGAGATCAAGAATCCTTAGATGAAATTGTAATACTAAAAGCTATTAATCTTATTTGAATATAGATTCCATAAAAAAGTAGACTCTATAAAATAGAAAAATACCAAAGGTTATTAAATTTAGGGTTTACCAAATAGTTCTCTTAAAATCCCTTGTCATATCATATTCAGCAAATTGATAAATTACTTTAAACATACTTTAAAGTGTTTTTAAATTTAATAAAGGAGGCTCTTTTTCTTCTTCTACCTCTTCATGAATTATTCCCATTTTAGTTAGTTTTTGATGTAAAAATAATAGTCACACACAAGTAATTCTTAATAGTGTGATAGATAGTTCGGTTAAGAGAATGGTTGTTTTTTTTAAATAAAATAAACAGTATAAAAAAAGCAACTCGAAAGAGTTGCTTTTTTGTTGAGGTGTCGAGCGGATTCGAACCGCTGTAGATGGTGTTGCAGACCACTGCCTAGCCACTCGGCCACGACACCCTAATATGTAGACAAATGTAATAAGATATTTTTAATTAGCAACGTTCTTTACTTAAAAGAATAGTAACTTTCTCAACATTACCACCTATTGGCGGATTTAATTTAGAAACAGCAACTTCAGCATTGGTTACTAAGTTACTCTCTTTAAATATTCTATCTAAAATTCGTTGCCCAACTTCTTCTAATAATTTGGAACGAATAGCCATTTCTTCCGCAACAATTTTATTTAACAACACATAGTCAACAGTATCATTTAAATCGTCTGTAAGCGCCGATTTTGATAAATTAGCGCTAACGGTTACATCTACTCTGTATTCGCTTCCTATACGTCCTTCTTCGGTTAAACAACCATGAAAGGCATATAGTTTTATGTTTTCTACTTTTATAATTCCCATAATTGGTGCTTATTAGTTTAATATAGCTGCAATACCAGGTAAAACTTTTCCTTCTAAACTTTCTAACATTGCACCGCCACCAGTACTTACATAGCTTACTTTATCGCTCAATCCAAATTGTTTAGCAGCAGCTACTGAGTCTCCACCACCTACTAATGAAAAGGCTCCGTTTTCAGTTGAAGCTACAATTGCATTTCCTAAAGCAATGGTACCTTTTGAGAAAGTCTCTAATTCAAAAACTCCTAATGGTCCATTCCATAGTATTGTTTTTGATTTTGCTAAAACTTCAGTAAATTTAGCGTTAGTTTCTGGCCCAACATCTAACCCCATCCATCCGTCAGGAATTTTTGTAGTATCTACTAATTGTGTATTCGCATCGTTTGAAAAATCATCAGCGATTAAAGCATCTAAAGGCAAATGAATTTCCACTCCTTTCGCTTTTGCTTTTGCTAAAATAGATTTTGCTAAGTCTAAATACTCATCTTCAACTAATGAATTACCTATTTTACCACCCAATGCTTTTATAAAAGTAAAGGTCATTCCTCCACCAATAATAACATGATCTACTTTATCTAAAATATTTTCGATAATAGTAATTTTAGAAGATACTTTTGCACCTCCTAAAATTGCAGTAACCGGCTTTTCACCAGTTGTCATTACTTTATCAATACTTTCAATTTCTTTCGCTAATAAGCTTCCAAAACACTTGTTTTCTCCAAAATAAGAAGCGACAACACTAGTAGAAGCATGAGCTCTATGGGCAGTACCAAAAGCATCGTTTACATAAACATCTCCTAATTTAGAAAGTTGTTCAGCAAAAGCTTTATCTCCTTTTTTCTCTTCATCATGGAAACGTAAATTTTCTAATAATAAAATTTTACCTTCTTCTAAGTTTGCAACGGCAGCTTCCGCTTCCGCTCCTACACAGTTTTCTACAAAATTTACTTCAACACCAATAATGTTTTCAATAGTAGAAACAATATGTTTTAAAGAAAATTCATTTTGAACTCCTTTAGGTCGTCCTAAGTGTGACATTAATACACAACTACCACCATCTTCTAAAATTTTAATAATAGTAGGCTTTGCTGCTTCAATTCTGGTAGCGTCAGTAACTTTAAATTCGTCATTTAAGGGTACGTTAAAATCTACGCGAATTAATGCTTTTTTTGAGTTGAAATTAAAGTTGTGTATAGTCTTCATTTGTGTATGTTTATTATTTTAATCCCACTAGAGGGTTTAATTATTAGAACGAAAAATGATATTAATTAAGTATGATAATTACGTTTTGCAAAGATAGTTTTTTATGTGAATGATTGAAACTACTTTTTAAGTTTAGATAATTGTTGACACGGATTATTATTCCATTATATTTGTGTGATGGATTTCTCAAAAATCATAGGACAGCAGCATTTAATAAGTCACCTAAAAACGAGTGCAGATAACGGACGGATTCCGCATGCACAATTGTTTGTAGGGCCAGAAGGATCGGGCACATTAGCTACAGCTGTAGCTTATGCTCGTCACATTTTATGTGGCGTTGATAATAATGCGTGTAATTTAAAAGTTGATGGATTATCGCACCCGGACTTGCATTTTGCTTTCCCTGTTGCTACCAACGATAAAGTGAAGCGACACGCAGTAAGTAATTTGTTTTTAGAAGATTGGAGAGTTTTTGTAACCGAACAACCATATGGTAATTTATTTGACTGGTATAAACTCCTTGGGGTTGAAAACAAACAAGGACAAATAGGGGTTGATGAAGCTTTAGATGTTGTGAAAAAGTTGGCGCTAAAATCCTATGAAGGTGGTTATAAAATCATGATTATTTGGATGGCAGAAAAAATGAATAATGCTGCTGCAAATAAATTATTGAAACTGATAGAAGAACCGCCTAATAAAACAGTTTTTCTTTTAGTTACCGAAAATGAAGATCAGATAATTAATACCATAAAATCGCGTTGTCAAGTACTACATTTCCCTAAATTATCAGAAGAATCAATTGTTAAAGAATTGATTACTAATTTTGAAATTACACCTGCTGAAGCGACAAAAACTGCACATCAAGCAGATGGTAATTATAACAAGGCAGTTGATGTTTTAAACCAAGACTCTGAGGATATACAATTTGAAGAGTGGTTTATTACTTGGGTTCGTGCTGCTTTTAGAGCTAAGGGAAACAAAACCGCAATAAACGATTTAATTGCTTGGAGTGAAACAATTGCTAAAACAGGTAGAGAAACACAAAAGCAATTTTTAAATTATTGTTTAAATTTTTTTCGTCAAGCATTATTACATAATTATACAGCTACTGATTTAGTCTTTCTGGAAACACAAACAAAAGGGTTCTCATTAGAAAAATTCGCACCCTTTGTACATGGAAATAATATACTAGCTATTAACGAGGAGTTAAACAATGCTATTTACCATATAGAGCGTAATGGAAACGCTAAAATTATTTTAACGGACTTATCTATTAAGTTAACACGTTTACTACATAAAAAAGATTCCTCTTTATCATAAGAAGCAATCATTTAAAAAGAGTTTGAATTTTCTATTACATAAATTAAATATACTACCTATTCTTTGTTTATATAAAGAAATTAGGTCGTCATTCATGTATCAAGACCAGTAATACATGAATTTATATTTACCCCCATTCCTTTTCCCTTTTTTTGTAGCTAAAAAGATTAGTTTCGCTGACTAAATGTTAACCAATAAGTAAACGATATGATCAGAATTATCTTTTTTAGTTTAATTTTTTTAATAGGATGTTTTTGCAACGCGCAAGCAATTACAGATTCCCTTCAACAAAAAACATATGATGAGCTTTTAGATTTATATAATACCGAAAGAAAAGCAAAAATATCATATACATATGCTCATGCTTATTTAATAAAATCAAAAAAAGAGAAGGACACTTCTAAGCTGTTAACAGGGTATCATTTAAAGGCGCTTTTATATAGAAAAGAAAAACGAATTCAGTATTATGATAGTATTAATTACCTAACCAAATTCAAAAAAGATAAAATTTACCCGTCAACTATATACTCATCTCAAGTATACTCATCCCAAGGTGATGATTTTTATGAAAAAAGAGATTTTAAGACAGCTCTAGATTATTATTTCAAGGCAAAAAAATCTGCTGAAGAAAATGATAGCCCAAACCTTATCTTTATTAGTAATTGCGGTATTGGGATGGTGTTAGATAGAACAAACGATTCAATAGGTGCATTAAAAATACATAAAGAGAATTATCAATATGCAGTAAAAGCAACTAAAAAGGGCCTTCATAATGTTTTTTACCTAAGTTCTTTATATGCATTAGCTAATGCTTATAATAATGTGAAAGTATTAGATTCCGCAGCCTATTATAATAGAATCGGCTTAGAAAAATCGGTTAATTCTGATGACAAAGGTCAACAGTACCTATTTTTATTGAATGATGGAACGACCCAATATTATTTAAAAAATTACGGTGCAGCAATTAAAAGTCTCACAAAAGTGGGTAAGTATTTTAAAGATGATAATGATGCTCCAAACTTCGCTGAATCACTTTATTATTTAGGGAGAAGTCAATACAGTATTAATGAAAAAGAAAAAGCTATTGCCAACCTAAAAAGAATTGATTCTATTTTTTCTAAAAAGAATGATCTCTTACCTAGATTAAGAGGTACTTATCCCTTATTAATAGATTATTACAAAGAAAAACAAGATTTAAACAAACAATTATATTATCTGAACCAATTAATTAAACTAGATAGTATAATAACGAGCAATGAAATTTATTTAGGAAAAGCAATGCTAGAAAAACATGACATTCCTAAAATTATAGCCGAAAAAGAGGCTGTAATTATTGCTTTAGAAAGTGATAACACTAACAAGCATATCATAATAATAGCAACTATTTCAGTACTGCTTTTAATTTTGGGTTTATTGTACAATCAGTATTTAAAAAAGAAGAAATATAAAACTAGGTATGAAGCTATATTAGAGAAGAACTATAAATCAAAAGAAGGAATCCCAGTAAAGACAAATCATGAACAAGAATTAAAAAAAGAGATCAATATTCCAGAAGGTATTGTACAGGGTATTTTAAAATCACTTAATAAGTTTGAAACCAGAAAGGGGTATTTAGCACCTAATATAACAATTCAGGAATTAGCTAAAGTATTTAAAACTAATGCTAGTTATTTGTCTAAAGTGGTAAATCATTATAAAAAACAAAATTTTACTACGTACATTAATTATTTAAGGATAGATTATGTTATTAATGAACTACTAGAGAATAAAATGTACAGGAAGTTTACTATAAAAGCATTAGCTACAGAAGTAGGATTTAAGTCTGCAGAATCTTTTTCGAAAGCATTTTACAAAAAAACAGGTATAAAACCCTCTTATTTTATTGCCGAATTAGAGAAAAACAAGTAAAATAAATCAGAAAATATGAGCCTCAAAATAAAAGATTTTGGAATTAACTTAAAAACTGTTAATTGTCCGAAATGCAAAACTGAACAACCAAAAATAAGAAAACCAAAAGGATGGAAAGAAATTTTGTTTGGAGGAAATACTTGTGAAAAATGTGGTTGTAGAATGGATAAGTATGGTAAAGAAAGGTAATATTAATTTATAGGATTCTTAGGTTTTAAAAATTTTCATAGGGAAAAAACATATATGGCTGTTTTAAAGTTAAGTAAGAATATATTTTACTATTAATCTTAAAATCCAATTAATTATGAAAAAAAGAACCAATTTATTTTCGTTAATTCTATTAGTCGTTATGTGTTTTATGGTCTCCTGTAATGAAAGTGATGACGCTAACATCGATACAACACCAAAATCATTAACGCAACGGTTAAAAACGACATTAAATGCCGCTAAAGCCGCTAACTCTAGCACAAGTAGTGATGATAATACTAGTGACGATTCTGATTATGGTGACGACTGTATGGATGAATTTGACTGTTTTGAGTTTGTGTTCCCTTTAACAATAATACAAACAGATGGAACTCAAGTAACTATTGCTAATAGTGATACTTTATTTGATTTCTTTGAAAATCAAGAAGATAGTTATGAGCCAACGTTTGTTTATCCAATTACTTTAGATTTTGGGGATGGAGAACAGGAAGCAATGTATGATGAGCAAGATTTAGAAGAAGCTTTTGACTTATGTGAAGACGAATTTGAATGTTTTGATATTATTTTTCCTATCACTATGGTTGATGATGCAGGAAATGAAGTAATTATTAATAATGAGGAAGAGTTTTATACTTTTTTTGATGCTCAAAATGAAGCTTATGAACCAGAAGTAATTTATCCTATTGATGTCATGGTTGATGAAGAAATTGTAACAATCACTTCTGATGATGAAATGGAAGAGTTATATGAAATTTGTGATGGTGACTGGGATGATGTAATGTGTTTTGATATGGTATATCCATTTGATATGATTACTGATGGTGTTACAACTACAATTACTGATGAGAATTTGTTTTTTGACTTTATAGATAGTTTAGCTGATGAACAAGAAGTAGATTTTATATACCCTTTTGAGGTTGTTGATGAAGAAATGAATCAAACCATAACGATTATAAGTTTAGAGCAATTTGAAGTTCTTTATGATGCTTGTGAAGATGATTGGGATTATGAAGATTAACGCATAGTTTTAAATTAAAATTTAATTATAAAATGAGGCTGTATGAAAAATTACCTTTCATACAGCCTCTAACTTTTAAAAAGTTAATCTAAACACAAAGTTAGGGGTAAACCCTAAACCGTAATTGGTTTGTTCAACAATTCTATAATCATAAATAGGAGAGTCTAATGGCTCAATATCGTCTGCTCTAAAGGTTTTTTCTAACTCATTTTCGCGATCATAGATATTAATAATTGAAGCGCCAACCCTAGCTTTTACAGATTTTTTATTACTTAAATAAAAGTCATATACTATACTAGCATCTAATTTATGATAGGTATTTAATCGAGATTTATTTAAAGGCTCATAAGTAATATCACCAAATTGATCATCAATTGCAATTGCATTAGTAAACGGTTTACCGGTTGCAATATTCCACCCCAAGGAAAGCTGAAATTTTTTATAAGTAAATGTATTTGATAAGGATAAAATATGAGTTTGATCAAAATTACCTAAATACCAATTATTTTTATTTACATCTTCACTTGTACCTTCAAAAAAGTAGTTAGTCTTACTCAGCGAATAACTTAACCATGCTCTATAGTTTTTTATGCGTTTTTTTATTAAAATATCTAAACCAATAGACTCACTTTTACCAGAAGAAAAAGTTTTTTCGGCCTCATTATCAGTTTCAGTCGAGCTAGTGGTAAATAAATCGTTTAATACAGTAATCCCTTTAATTTTTTTATAATACCCATCAATATCTAATTTCCATCCTTTGTACTCATACAAAGTTCCGATAGAAAATTGCCTGTTATTAATAATGGGTCTATCTTTATCAGCCAATACCCATAAACTATTTCCTAAGCCTAAATCATTTTGTGTAGTTGACAACACCTTACTAATGGATTGATTTTTAATTTCCATAGATGTTTTTATTCCCCAGTAACTATTTAATTTATAATTTAAGTATAATCGAGGTTCAAATAGTTCTTTATCAATAGTAGAGATTTGACTAGCTCGAATCCCGGTTTGAATAGTCCATTTATGTTTTTCGAAAAAATATTCAGTAAACAGAGAATGGATATTTAATTTATCACTGTCCTTTTCTTCAAAAGGATTATTGTTACCCTCATAATCAGTATAATCAGAACTAATAATATAATCAATTGAGTTAGAAACTAAATCGTAACCAAAACGAAAAATGTTGTTTTTATTTGAGGAATAATGAAGTCCAATTGTAGTTCCTAAATCCTCAATGTCATTAAGGTTATTCGTTACATATAAATCCTCTCCGTAAGTATCTTGATATCCATATTTTGATTTATACGAAGAGCTATAGGCATTAGTTTTTAAAATTATTTTATTAGAAAGTGTATAATCCCATTTAAAATTAAAACCATTATTCGTTAAATCTAAATTATCAACTGAGTTGACAGCAGTTTCTTTAGAAAAAAAATTTATGGAGTTATAATCCAGTTTGTTTATCACAAATAAACTACTAAAACTTATGGAGTGTTTATTATTTGGTTTCCAGACACTTTTAAAATTATAATCAGTGAAATAAAATTTATTTTCAATTTCAATAAACTGACTATAAGCATATGTTGAGGTTTCTCCGTCTCCAATTTTTGTGTTTTGAAACACTTTATCGTTCATTTTTTGGAAGGTAAATGTGTTGAGAATATCGGAATAGGAACGACGTACAGATACAGTTAAGCTTAATTTATTTTTAATTATTGGAGCTTTGATAAAGGCATCTGCTTGAATTAAATTAGCTCCAATTCCAACTTGTAAACTATCATGTACTTGTTCAGAGGAACGAATGTCAATTACTCCAGAAATACGATCGCCATATTTTGCGCTGGTTCCACTTCGGAAAACATTTATAGTTTCCGTTATATATGGGTTAAAAGCAGATATTTGCCCAAAGAAATGCCCTTGATGGTACATTTTTATTCCATCCCAAAGTACTAAGTTTTGATCAGGAGTTCCACCACGAATATGCAAATCAGAAGCTGACTCTGTAGGACTAGAGATACCTGGTAACATTTGTAAACTTTGTAAAACATCAGGTTCTGTTAACCCAGGAAGAATTCCCAACTCATCAGGACTAACTGTTATAGAGCCGTCATTTTCAATTTTATCAAAACCTGTAGTTAGGTATTCGTTAGAGATTAATACTTCATCCAAATCCGTAGTAGCGACATTAATATCAATTACGGCTCTTTTTATAATGATGTTATTGGTATCTAAAAACTGGAAATTAAGTGCTGCTTGTTGTGTTATGATGGCAAGAATTCCTTCAAGTGTACTATTTCCTGAAAAATGAATTGTTTTGTCTTTAAGAATGGAGCTGTTAAAAGCAAAACGAACAGAAAATTTTGTTTCTAAATCGGGTATGACAACAACAAGAGGTTCATCTAAATAGTCCAATTTTTGTTCTTGAGCCACTACTAGTTGAACTGTTATAAATAATATGAATAGTACTACTATTTTTTTCATTAATACTTTTGAATGCGAACATTTCTGTTTGCATCAAAGGTATAAGGAATTTCCATAGTATCAAAAATAGTTGTTAAAGCCTGTTTTAAGTTGGTGTGTGAGAATCTTCCTGAAAAATAAGCAACATGTAAGTTTTCTTTTCCTGAAATGGTAATGTTATACTGCCTTTCTAGTTCGGAAACAACTTGAGATATTGCTACATTATTAAAAGAACTTTCTTGAGTCGTCCAACTAGGTAAAGTTTCAACAGTAGTATATGGAGTTGTAATATGATTTTGAATACTTATTGCATTACCAGGGGTTAAAATATGATTTGTTTTTCCAGAAGTTACTTTTACTTTTCCTTCAAAGCAGCTAACATTATAGAAGTCCTTTCTTGAGTTTACAGTAAATTGTGTTCCTAAAACAGCAACCGAAGCTTCCTTTGTAATTACTGTAAATTTAGATCCTTTTTTAACTTTAAAATATGCTTCCCCCGTTAAATCTAATGTTCTGTTATTGTGCCAATTAAATTTGTTAAATGCAATTTCAGATCCAGCATTTAAATATACTTCTGATCCATCAGGTAATTCAAAATTGGTTTGTTCAGCAAGTTCAGCGTTATAAGTTGTTTCCTGAAAAAAGAAGGTGTATCCCAAAAACAAGACAACAGAAGCTGCTACAGCATATGCCCAATTTGGTATAAGAGTTCTTACTTTTGTTTCAGGTTTTTCTTGTTGCTTAGCAATCTTATTTAATGTAGCAGTAAAGTTTTGTTGTTGATTATATTCAGGGGTTTCTAACCCATCTACAACATCTACAAGAAATTTATAGTCAGTATAAGCGCTAGTTTTTTTAAAATTAAGCAATTCACTTTCAGGCATTTCACCTGCTAACCATTTTGCTAAATATGTATCGTCGTTTTGATGTTCCATTATTCTACTTCATGAGTTTTCTTATACTTAAAACAGGACATAAATTAAAAACCCTACTTTTTATTTTTTAAATTCTTTAATTTCAGAGCGCAAACTGACTAATGCACCATGCATTCTTTTTTCTACAGCCTTAACAGATATGTTCAACATTTCAGCTATTTCTTTATATTTTTTATTTTCTATTCTATTCAATAAAAAAACCTCTCGTTGCTTTTCAGTCAGGTTTGCAATTGCGTTGTCTAACTCTTTTTTAAATTCTTTTTCCCTATAAACGAACTCAGGATTTTCGTGTGAAGCTATGGAAGTAAAAGATTTTTGATGCTTTAAAATAACTTTTTTATGAGCTACTTCATTTAAAAAAGCATTGTTTGCCAGGGTATATAAATAAGATTTTGCCTTTTCAAAAGGGACTTTTGCACAGTTATTCCAAAGTTTTACAAAAGCATCTTGAGTTAAATCTTCTGCCTGTGCAGAATCTCCGCATTTGTAATAAATGAAGTTTCTAATTGTTTTTGAGTGCGTATTAAATACTTCTTCAAAAACACGTTGCTCACAAACTGATTTTGTATGATCAGGCATTAAATATAATTTTTTGATAAATCTAATAATTTTAGAACAAAGTAATGTCTTCTAGATACTAATTTCTTAGATTTTTAAACGAACATAATAATTTTAATTAGGGTTTTTGGGGTTTTAGATGTTTTATATACATAAGAATATTAAAGTAATTTATGATGAAGTATCTTAATAAGATTAAAGAGGAAGCAGTAATGCTTTTATTTATTGCTGTAGAAGAAGAAAGTATTAACCAGACTAAAGACATAAAGTCTGTTAATAATGAAAAACGAAAAGAAGTAGAGGAGTTAACCGAAATATGGGAGCTAGTTAAAAAGTAATTTAAGTGTATTGAGAGATGTTGTTTTAAAAAACAGTATCACTTTTTATTTTTCATAATTTTGTAGAAGGATTATATAACAGAATTATTTGAAAGAAACCTAAAAAACAAAAAATGACCTATGACAATATTCAGGCAGAAGCAAGTTGCGGGCAATGTATGTTTGATATGGAAGGTCATGGCTGTGATTTAGCAGTTAGAATTGGAGACGTATATTATTATGTTGAAGGAACTGCAATTGATGATCATGATGATGCACATGCCGATGATGGATTTTGTAAAGCCATTAAAAAAGTTACTATTTAGTGGAGAAACTGCTAATGAGAAAATAAATGTTTCTTCTTTTAAAATTAACGAATAGTAACATTAAAAATTTTCAGTTAATAGGTGATTTATATCTTATTATCTAAAAATGAATAAAATAGATACACTATAAGAGGATTATTCGATTGCTAATCTGTACCTTAAAGTTAAATTAAAAACAAACTTTATGAAAAAATTAGTAGCAGAATTTATTGGAACTTTTTGGTTAGTTCTTGGAGGGTGTGGTAGTGCGGTTTTAGCAGCGGGGTTTCCTGATGTAGGAATTGGCTTTATTGGAGTAGCATTCGCATTTGGTCTAACCGTATTAACGATGGCTTATGCTGTTGGTCATATTTCTGGAGGTCATTTTAATCCAGCTGTGACCATAGGTTTATGGGTGGGTGGTCGTTTTGAAGTCAAAGAAATACCATCTTATATAATTTCTCAAGTTCTAGGAGGTATTACTGGAGCTGGTGCATTATACATTATTGCTACAGGAAATGGAAGTGATATAGGTAGTTTTGCAGCAAATGGTTTTGATTCTTTATCACCAGGGGGTTATAATATGACAGCAGCTTTAGTAACTGAAGTTGTGATGACTTTTATGTTTTTAATTATCATTCTTGGTGCAACACATAAAAATGCTAATGGTAAATTTGCGGGTATAGCGATTGGTTTAGGTTTAACATTAATCCACTTAATTAGTATCCCAGTTACGAATACATCTGTAAATCCAGCAAGAAGTACAAGTCAAGCTTTATTTGCAGGCGGAGAAGCTATGGGGCAGTTGTGGTTGTTTTGGGTTGCGCCAATTGTTGGAGCAATTTTAGCAGGTATCGTCTATAAGTTTATGGCGCCTAATAAAGATTAATTTTAGAGTATAAAAAAAGCCGCTAATAGCGGCTTTTTTTATAGATAAGTTTTAAATTATTCAGCTGTTGAATATGATTTATTTAAATCATCAAGAATAATTTTAGTGATATCATTCTTTTCAGAACCATATAAAACACTTCCTACTTTATTTTTTCCAAAAATATACGTGTATCCGTTAGTTTCACCATAAGTAGCAATAGCGTCATCAATCTTTTTTAGTAAACCATCGATTTCTGCTTGACTCTGTTGTGCCATTATTTGTTCTTCTTGTTGCATTTGTTGCTGTAAGAACTGGCTTTTTTGCATATATGGTCCGTATAGCTCTTGTTGTTTCTCTTTACTTAAATTAGCCCCTTTAGCTTGTAAAGCAACACCTTCAGTTTGTAACGATTTCCCTATACTATCTTTTTTCTTTGTTAAAGCCTCAACTTTAACTTTGTATTTACCTTCAATATCTTTACGTTCCTGGTACTCTTCAATTAATTTTTCGTTGTTTACAAAAGCAGTTTTTTCTTGTTGGCAAGAGAATAAGGCTACGGATGCTAAAACTATTACGATTACTTTTTTCATTTTAATTCGATTAATTATGGTTTATTTATGGCGAAAGTAAAAAAATAAATACAAATTATAGAGAATTAATTTACTCAAAATACTTCATTAAAATACTGTACTTTTGTCTTTTAGAAATTAACCACACTAGTGGAAAAGAATATATCATATGAAAATAGCTATAGGTAACGATCACGCTGGGACTGAGTATAAGTTTGAAATTATTAAATTATTAGAATCAAGAGGAATAACGGTGACTAATTATGGAACTAATGAAAATAGAAGTGTTGATTATCCTGACTTTGTACATCCAGTAGCTAAAGATGTAAATGAAAAAAATGTGGAATTTGGGATATTAATTTGTGGTAGTGGTAATGGCGTTTCTATGACAGCAAATAAGTATCCTAATGTTCGCGCAGGGTTGTGTTGGACTAAAGAAATTACAGAATTAACGCGTCAACATAACGATGCAAATGTATTGAGTATACCAGCTCGTTATACCTCAATTCAACAAGCTTTAGCAATGGTGGAAATATTTTTAGATACAGCTTTTGAAGGTGGTAGGCATCAAAATAGAGTTGATAAAATTTCTTGTTAATATGGTAGTATTTAAAACAAAAACTTTTTCGGAGTTTACTACAAAAGAGTTATATGATGTATTACAATTAAGAAGTGAAGTATTTGTAGTCGAACAAGATTGTGTATACCAAGATATTGATTTTAAAGACCAGAAAGCATTACATGTTTTAGGATATAAAAATGATAAACTTGTTGCTTATACACGTATATTCAAAGCTGGCGATTATTTTACCGAAGCTAGTATTGGTAGAGTTGTAGTTCAAGAAAATGAAAGGAAATATGGATACGGTCATGACTTAATGAAAGAGAGCATAATAGCAGTTGAGAAACAATTTAAGACTAAGACCATTTATATTTCTGCCCAAACCTATTTAGAAAAATTTTATAATACCCATGGTTTTATAAAAAAAGGAGAAGGTTATTTAGAAGATGGAATTCCGCATATCAAAATGGTGATTAATTAGGAGATACAATTATTATATAACAAAAAAGGCTACCATTTGGCAGCCTTTTTTGTTGTTTTAAGAGATGGATTAGTTTGCATGAAATCTTCTTTTCTTGACAATGTTTTTGATAATAATTTCTACACGTCTATCATATTCAGCACCTTTTCCTAACGGAACTGTTCTACGCATTCCTTTATAGCGCATACGCTCTTTAGCTATTCCTTTACGTCTTAAATAACTATACACTGCTTTTGCTCTAGTTTGCGATAAATTTTGTTTTTTAGTTTTTCTATCAATTGCATCTCTACTATAACGCGTACAACATACATGCCCTTGAATTTCTATATATAAATCAGGACGGTCGGTTAAAACTTTTGCTAATTTACGTAAGTGAGGAAATGATTTTTCTGTAATCCAAGCGTACCCTTCTTGAAAGTGAATATTTTCTAAAACAAAACGATCACCAATATTTAATGGCTCAACAATTTTATGTTGAATAAGCGTTTCATTTACTTTAGGTTTTGGAATAATAGTTTTAATATCAATAGTAACTTTTCTGTTCAGTCCTCTAATGATATCTGTTTCAACTTGATCAAATTTTCTAATGACAACTTCACCTTTTCCTTTTACTACTTTAAAAAGAGATCTATCAACCCCCAAGCTGATTAAATGATTTTTCACGTTTTTAGCTCTTTTGATAGATAAATTCATGTTGTATTTATCTGAACCTCTATCATCAGTATATCCATACATAACGATTTCTATAATCTTTTCTCTTCCAAGATTGTTTATAAAGCTCTCAACTTTTGATTTTTCTTTGTCATTTAATTTATAAATAGCAGTATCAAAATAGACATTAACATCCCTATGTTGCTTTTGAGCTTGGAGGGTTAATGAGAAGAAAAACGTTAATAGGAATATGTAAATTATTTTCATAGCTATTGGGGGTTTAATCACAAATCTAATAAATACTAATCAAAACAGATGCCAAATTATTTTAAAATGGCTTTATACTGACCTGAGCTTAGTATTTCAATTCCTTTTTTAATTGACTCATGATGTGTTAGTTGGTAATTGTAAAGTCCTTCTCTGTAAAAATATCTAGTTATCAATTTATCAGTAATAAGGTTTGTTAACTCTCCTTTGTTTTTAGTTAAGGCAGCAGTTTTAGCAGCAGTTATACTGTTTTTTAATTGCTCAATATCTGTATCGAGTACTATATTATCCTTTGTAGCTTGTTTTTCCAACGAGGCTAAAACCTTTTCAGTATTGGTTTGATATTTAAAATCACTGTTTGAAACATATTGTTTAAAAGAGTTATAGTCATCGGCTGAAAATGAAAAATCAGCTATTGAAACAATAGCGTTTTTGTAATAATAATCAGTACAGAAATTAAAAATTACTTGCTCTCTTATTAGTGCTTTTGAAATATTACTTAGTTTGCTTTTTTCAATTTTTATATCTGGATCAACTCCTCCACCATCATATACTATTCTACCTTTTTTAGTTTTAAAAGCTGTGTAGTTTTCCTTACCTGTGCGAACAGCATTTCCTTTTTTATCTCTATTTCTGTAGTCAAGTGCTTGAATACATCTACCTGAAGGTGTATAGTAACGTGAAATAGTCACTTTTAATTGAGTACCGTATGTTAACTTTTTAGGACGCTGTACTAGCCCTTTCCCAAAACTTCTTGAACCTACAATTACCGCTCTGTCCAAATCCTGTAAAGCGCCAGAAACAATTTCACTTGCAGAGGCACTACTACCGTTAACTAACACCACTAATGGTATTTCAGGGTCTAATGGTTGCTCTTTGGTTTTATATACTTTATTGTATTTTTTTACTTTAGATTTTGTGGTTACAATCACCTCTCCTTTGGGAACAAATAAATTAACTATCCTAATTGATTCCCTTAATAAACCACCTGGGTTTCCTCTTAAATCTAAAATTAGTTGGGTAGCTCCTTCAGCTTTTAATTTTATAATAGCGGCTTTGGTTTGTGCATATGCTTTGCTGTTAAATTTACTCAATACCACATACCCAGTAGTATTATTTATTAGTTTGTAAAACGGAACGGCATCAACATCAATAGCTGCTCTAGTTAAAATAGTTTCTTGTTTTTCCCCTTGACGGATATAATGAATAGTTATTTTAGAATTTGCTGCCCCTTTTAAAAGTGTAGCGGTATCATCTTTAGAGTCGACAACTTTGATATCTCCAATTTGTATAATTTCATCCCCAGCTTTTAAACCAGCCTTATCAGCAGGATAATCCTTAAAAGGTTCTAGGATAAACAAGCGACCATCTTTTCGGTTTATTGAAGCGCCTATTCCGGTATATTCACCAGAGTTATTGATTTTATATGACTCTACATCCTGCTCATTATGAAACTGAGTGTACGGATCTAAATCCTTTAACATGCTTTTTATAGCAGTATCCATTAACTCACCTGGGTTTGTTTCATCAACATAATTCATATTGAGTTCTTTAAAAAGAGTGGTGAAAATTTCTATTTGTTTAGCTATTTCGAAGAAATCGTTTTTAAACGCTGAGGTAGTAACTAATAGTAACACAGCTACCACTGGTATGAATACTCGTTTTTTAAATAGTGCTTTCATAATGTAGATGTTTTTTTTAGCTCCTCATGGAGAAAAAATTAGGAATTTTCTTTATTGACCAATTTATTTAGAAGTTTAATCGCTTTAGTGTCTAGCATTTCAAAAGTTGGCATTTCTTTACCAAGATACAAAAACATACAGACATACTTTTCTTTAAGTTCGCTATGTATGATGTGTTTGTTTAACCTGTAGGCTTCACGAAGTAATCGTTTTATTCGGTTTCTGTCAACAGCTTTTTTGAAATTTCGCTTAGGAACAGATACACCGGCTTTAATCAAAACATCATCCTCAAAATTAAGTTGTTTATACACTAATTTTATAGGATATTCATTTAGTTTTTTTCCAGAAGTAAAAAGCTCATCTAAGAGCTTTTTACTTTTTAATTTTTCTGTTTTAGGAAAGGTCTGGTTCATATATAGCAGGTTTTTTTTAAAGCTTCTTTTTTTTTAGAAAAGAGTGATAATTTAATTTAACCCTAATGATTGCTAAAATAGCATAAATTTATGGCATAAAAAACACCAAGGGATTGCCTTAGTGTTTTTTATAAGAATATTAGTAATGGATTAATTCACAATTATTTTTTTAATAACAGAAGAATTATTAGCGACTATTTGCATAAAATAAATTCCTGAACTTGTATTTTGGATGTTAACTTCTAGTTCATTTTGAAAGTTTTTTAAATCAATAATTTGAATAACTTTTCCAGTTAAGTTAATTACTTTTACTTCTATTAACTTCTCTTTACCAGTATATTTAAGTGTGAAAATACCGTTGTTTGAATTTGGGTATATTGAAAACTCATTTTTTGATAAAAGGTTATCATTAATAGTTAAAGGAGGTTCGTATAATTGTACTTCCGCTATTTGAATAATTCCTTCAGCAGGATTACATTCATTGTCTGTAAAATTTATTCTATAGTAAGAGTAAGCAGTACTGTTTGTAAAATTGAATGTTCTTGCAAAAAATCGAGTAACAATACAAGGAATTACATCTGTAGCAATACTAGTAAAAGCAACACCATCATTAGAACCTAAAACTTCAAAGTCTTGAGGGTCTCTTCCTTCAGCATCATTTGCAGTTGTTATTTCAATAGAAGTGGCAACTTTACTTGCACCACCTAAACTTACAGTAAACCCTGTCCCGTCGGTTTCATCAAAATCTAATAATTTTGTATTCACATTACCATCTATAATTTTATCTACCCCTTCTGCAGCTGGAGTGTTTAAAACATTGAAAGGAGTAATTGTCATTGTTGGGTTGAAAATGGCCGTTTGTGCTTGTAAAAAAGCAGTGCTCAATAAGGAAATAAAAAGTAATTTTTTTCTCATAGAATAAGGGTTGTTTTTTTTTGCAAAAAAACAACCCTTATTCAAAAAGCTTAACAATCATGGGATGTATTCATTTGTTTTAGGGACAAACAATATTGTTGAGTTTAATTTTTGTAAGTATTATTAGTTCTATCTATATCAGCCATTAACCCTGAAGGATCAATAGTTATATTTTTTATAGTTTTTGAGGTTTCAAAAGTATAAGTAGGATGTGCCCAAGCCCAATCCGTTTTAACAGTTCTTTTTAAACTAGGGTAAGCATTTTCTTTTTCAGCTCTAGCCATTTGTAATGGGATGTATATATACTCTTTTGTTCCATCAATATATTCAACAACCAAATCAATAGGCATTGCTAAGCGACCTTTACGTTCCAAAATAACTGTATTTCCTTGAACAGATTTAATGGTATAATCAATAGTTTTGGTAGTTTTAGTCCATCCTGTTAAATACCAATCTAATTCAAATCCAGAAACTTTTTCAGCCACTCTTTTAAAATCATTTGGAGTAGGGTGCTTGAATTTCCATTGGCTGTAATATTCATTTAAAGTCTCAGCTAATTTATCTTTACCAATAATATACCCTAACTGAGCTAAGAAGACTTCCCCTTTGTTATATGCGGCAATTCCGTATGCCATATTAGAGTGAAAACGATCACCATAAGTTGATTGAGGTTCTTCTTTACCTGAATTAACCAAATAATTGTATCCACGGTATGCGCCTAAAAAAGGGTTTACTTTTCCTTCTGCTTCTGCTAAATCAGAAATATATGAAGTCATACCTTCATCCATCCACTCGTGTTTTGTTTCATTGGTAGCTAATAAGTGTTGAAACCAAGCATGAGCCATTTCATGAGCAGTAACACCAATTAAACTTTCTAGCTTTCGTTGCCCAGTAATTAAAGTGCACATAGCATATTCCATACCTCCATCACCACCTTGAATAACTGAGTATTGTTTCCAAGGATATGGGCCAATGTTTTTGTTGTAAAATGCTAGTAATTCAGCCGTGCGAGGTTGTAATTTTTTCCAGTTTTCTTTAATACTATCGTCATTTTTATATAAAAAATGTAAGTCTACATCGTTTTCTCCTTTAATTCTATCGTGAACATACTCTGGATCTGCAGCCCAAGTAAAATCATGCACATTAGGAGCTACAAAATGCCAAGTTAGTTTACTTCCTTTTGTTTTTGGAACAGTTACTCCAGCATCTTGATATCCATGACCAATTTGATTTGGATTTTGTAAGTAACCAGAACCACCAACAGTATAATTTTTATCGATAGATAATTTTACATCAAAATTCCCCCAAACACCATGAAATTCTCTAGCAATATATGCATCTGCATGCCATCCTTCAAAATCATATTCTGCCATTTTTGGGAACCATTGCGTCATAGATAAAGCAACACCTTCTTTATTGTTTCTACCTGATCTACGAATTTGTAAAGGAACTTGCCCTAAGAAATCCATGTTGAAAGTTACTTTTTCACCAGATTTTATTGGTTTATTTAAGGTAACTTCTAACACAGTTCCTACAGTTTTATGAGTTACTGCAACTCCATTTTGACTTAAAGAATTTATTTTAATAAAACCAGTTTCATTAGGTTTAAGTGTTTTTATTCTACTAACAATATTCGGATTTTTTTTTGTTCCTAGGTTAGTTGTCATTCTTCCGTCAGGATCTGGTACACTTTGTAAACGTGCATCCATTTCACTACCTGGTTGAAATGCATTAAAATATAAGTGATAATATACTTTAGTTAATTCATCAGGTGAATTATTTGTGTATACTAATTCTTGTATTCCTTGATACTGATAGTTCTCAACATTCATATCAATTTCCATCTTATAATCCACATGTTGTTGCCAATAAGTGTCTTTTGATGTGATTGAAGTAGAGTTAGTAACAGTTTGAATACTAGGGTTTATGATGTTTTCTGATGTTTTACAAGAAAACAATGAAATAGCCGCTAGGCCAAGAAGTAATGATTTTTTCATATAAAAATATATTTGAACGCCTAAAATAAAAAAACCTCAGCAATTAACGCTGAGGTTTAATATATATTTATGATGTTAGCCTTATGATTTCGACATCATTTCTGCCATTATTAATGCATTGTATGCATTAACAATTTTACCAGTTGTTGAAACTTCTTTTAAAGTTTTCTTATTGTCAGCATCACCAGCCATAATCACAGTTGATTTAATTGGCAACCCTGAAGTCATTAAAATTTGCTTTACTTGAGCAGCTTTTAATTTAGGGTAGTAAGAACGTATTAAAGCCGCAACTCCAGCAACATTTGGTGAAGCCATAGAGGTACCTTGTAAGTGCTTGTATTTGTTATGAGGCACTGGTGCATAAATTTTTACTCCAGGAGCAAAAACGTCAACATTTATTTTACCGTAGTTTGAGAAGTTTGCTACTAATTCAGAACCATATTTGTAGTTTAATGCACCTACAGTTAAGAAGTTATTAGAAATTTCAGTTCCATTATCCACCTGGTCATTAGGATATATGTTTTTAGTATCTAAATCAGTACCATCATTACCAGCAGCATTTACAATTAATACATCATTATCTGCAGCATATTTAATTGCGTCATAAACCCATTTAGAATGTGTAGAGTATGATTTCCCAAAACTAGTGTTGATTACTTTTGCACCATTATCTACTGCATAACGGAAAGCCAATGCGATATCTTTATCGTATTCATCTCCGTTAGGTACAGCTCTTACCGTCATGATTTCAACATTATGAGCAATACCGTTCATCCCTTTTCCATTGTTACGCTCAGCAGCGATAATACCTGCTACGTGAGTACCGTGTAAAGCCCCATCTTTTTCTGGTCCCCACATTACGTTGTTACCGTAGTCAGTATCTGTAATGTCGTTTGGATTATCTTTTACAATTCCTCTAAAGTCATTAGTCATACTTAAATGACTGTTTAGGCTATCAGTGAAATGATCTACTGCTCCTTTAATCCTTTCTGCGAAAACTGTTAATGAGTCAAAACCATTACCATAAGCCATTCCTGCAATTTGCACGTTTTGTAATAATGCTTCATCTTCGGTTTTAACAGCTTTTACATCTTCTTTAGTATAATCTTTTTTACCAAAATGCTTTGCAAGTGCTTCATCTGCAGAAGTGATTTTTTGAAGCATCCCTTCGTATTGAGTTTTACTTCCAAGAGCTTGTTGGTATTGTGCGTCAAAATCTTTTTGTGCACTTGCAACAGTAGCAGCGTCAGCTAAAGATTTATCTCTT